>Ga0209138_1001522_pt1 | contig 19700 bp, 15 predicted proteins | sample SaaInl3SG_22_DNA_FD_184645 | JGI IMG/M metagenome (GOLD analysis project Ga0209138, IMG submission 184645) | Marine microbial communities from expanding oxygen minimum zones in the Saanich Inlet - ESP_153SG_22_DNA (SPAdes) (version 2) | ecosystem: Environmental > Aquatic > Marine > Intertidal...
AAAAAAACCCGAGCGAAGTCCAGAAAGATTTATCACGGATTCTATTTGTTTTAATGCGAGTAATTTAGCAGATAAAACTCAAGCAAAAGCCATTGTAACGATGACTTTTTCGGGATATACCGCCTTTAAAATTTCATCAAAACGACCAAAAGCTACTATCTTTGTATTCTCTGGAAACAAAGAACTACTTACCAAACTTAGTTTAGTTTGGGGTGTAAAGACTTTTTATTACGACAAAATGGTAAGCACAGATCATACCATTGCTGATATTCATTACATGTTGAAAAAAGAAGGATACGTAAAAGAAGGAGATTTAATTATCAATACAGCAAGTATTCCACTTGAAGAAAGTGGAAAAACTAATATGCTAAAATTGAGCTATATAGATTAAAGTAATGAGAAAAATCCGACTAATTTCGGCACTTATTTTTTTAGGTTTTATTGGAAACGCACAGATTCCTCCAGGATATTACAATGCCACTACTGGACTAACGGGTTATCCACTAAAAACAGCATTAAAAACAATCATTACAAACGGACACACAGACAGAGGTTATGGAAATCTATATACGGGTTATATGACTGCTGATGCCGATAATTTTTATGACAATGACGGTTCTGTACTGGATATGTATTCCGAAAACCCAACAGGTGTAGACAACTACTTTTACACTCACAACAATAGAAAATGTGGAAATTATAACAGTGAAGATGACTGTTACAACCGGGAGCATTTGATGCCACAAAGTGTTTTTAGTAGTGCTAGTCCAATGAAAAATGACATTCATTTCGTTGTTCCTTCCGATGGATATGTAAACGGACAAAGAAGTAACTTGCCATTTGGTGAAGTCACCTCAACTACTTGGACTAGCCAAAATGGATCCAAGAAAGGACCCTGTTCGTTTCCTGGTTATTCCAATTTAGTGTTTGAACCGATTGACGAGTTTAAAGGAGACATAGCCAGATGTATGCTGTATTTTGCAACGCGATATGAGAGCCAAGTTTCTTCTTGGAGCTGGGGACCTCTCAATGGAACTTCTACTCAAGTTTACGACCAATGGTTTGTAAATTTATTAGTAAAATGGCATTTACAAGACACTGTAAATCAAAGAGAAATAGTAAGAAATAATGCTTCTTATACCTACCAAGGAAATAGAAACCCATACATCGATCACCCAGAATGGGTAACTCAAATATGGACAAGTACGCTTACTAATATTTCCATAAAAGAGGAGCGCCTCTTTCATTTATCTATTTTTCCAAACCCTACGGTGAATCACTCGGCTAGTATAACCAATGATTTTCCTATCGATAAGGTATCTATTTACACGATTTTGGGTAAGGAAATATCGGAGTACACTCTACAAAAAAAATCTTCGAATTCAATTGAAATATCAGGATTGCCTGCTGGAGTATTGCTGCTAAAAGTAGCAAGTAAGGAAAGCACTGCAGTCAAAAAACTGGTGGTTCAATAACCTAATAAAGCCTCCTTTCTTGAACATCAATCGCCATAAGTTAAGAGGTAGTATTTATTTCATTTGCGGAGTTGTTTTTGGTCTTGTTTCTCTTATTGGTATGGCATCCATCGCTTACCCTGTTTTTCTTTCTTGATTCTATTACTTGACAAAGCTTTTATCAATACCTCATGTTTTTAGTTTTGTATGGAGTGATTGGTTTTGTTGCCCTTCTTTTTTATGGATCAGCTCAAATTTATCTGAATGGACCCTCTCCCGAAAGAAAAGAATTTGAAAGAATAAGAAAAGAGACCAATCGTAGAAGGAATCAATTTTGATTAAGAAGTAAGTTTTAATTTATTTCAGTATCTTGGTAGATAACCGAAATTAAAATTATGCTAGTAAAAACCTATGGATGTGCCGTTTTTGGCATAGAAGCCACTATCATTACCGTAGAGGTAAATATCAGTAATGGAGTTAATTTTTTCTTGGTTGGATTACCTGATTCCGCTGTAAAAGAAAGCCAACAAAGAATACAAGCTGCCCTAAAAAACAACGGATACAAAATTCCTGTGAAGGAGATTACAGTGAACATGGCGCCAGCAGATATTCGTAAAGAGGGATCTGCTTACGACCTTACTTTAGCCATTGGGATTTTGGCCGCTACAGAGCAAATTCAATTTGATAAAGTCGGAGAATATTTAATCATGGGAGAACTTTCCTTAGATGGAAGCTTACAGCCTTTAAAAGGCGTATTGCCAATTGCAATAGAAGCGCGCAAACATGGGTTGAAAGGAATCATCCTTCCTAAACAAAATGCTCGAGAAGCTGCCATTGTGGACGGACTGGAAGTGTATGGAGTGGAAAACATCAAAGAAGTAATTGATTTCTTTAATGAGGTAAAAGAACTGGAGAAGACCCTTGTCAATACACGCGAAGAATTTTACAATAAACTACTAGAAAGCGACTTGGACTTTAAAGATGTGAAAGGACAGCAAAACATCAAACGAGCTTTTGAAATTGCCGCAGCTGGCGGTCACAATATTATTTTGATTGGTCCACCAGGAGCAGGAAAAAGTATGTTGGCAAAACGACTACCTACTATTTTACCTCCTTTCACACTTCAGGAATCGCTCGAAACCACAAAGATTCATTCGGTTACAGGCGCTTTGGATTCAAACGAAGCACTAATGAGTTCTCGTCCATTTAGAAAACCTCATCATACTATCTCTGATGTGGCACTCGTTGGAGGAGGAGCTTTTCCTCAGCCAGGAGAGATATCTTTGGCTCACAACGGAGTCTTATTTTTAGATGAATTGCCCGAATATAAAAGAACCGTTTTAGAAGTAATGCGCCAACCTCTAGAAGATAGAAAAGTAACTATTTCGAGAGCGAAATTCACCGTAGATTATCCAGCCAGCTTTATGTTGGTAGCCGCCATGAATCCTTGTCCGTGTGGCTATTACAATCATCCCGAAAAAGATTGTGTTTGTTCTCCAGGAGTGGTACAAAAATATTTGAATAAAATATCAGGACCGTTATTAGACAGAATTGATTTACACGTGGAAGTTACTCCTGTAAATTTTGATGAATTGGCGAGTTCAGAAAACACGGAGAATTCAACCTCAATTAGAGAAAGAGTGATAAAAGCCCGAGAGATACAAGACACAAGATTTGAAACCATGGAAGAAGTGTTTGCCAATGCACACATGGAATCCAAAAAGTTAAGAGAAGTTTGCCAGATTGATGGGGCTTCTATTGCTTTACTTAAAACCGCCATGGATAGATTGGGCCTTTCTGCCAGGGCTTACGATAGGATTTTGAAAGTAAGTAGAACGATAGCTGATTTATCAGGAAGTAAGGATATACAAGCGGCTCATATTGCCGAAGCGATTCAATACAGGAGTTTGGATAGAGAAAATTGGGCGGGTTGAATGATTACAGCGGATTAATTTGGTTTTATGTATTTCTTCTCCACCCAAAAAGTACCAAAAGGAATTACCGAGGCTATACCCACCAAGGCAAATGTTTTGTTGCTCCATTTTTGGTCGTCTTTGATTAAAAAAGCGATTATTAAGTATCCAACGAACAGCAATCCGTGTGGCATTCCTAATGCTTTTACCCAAGTGTCGTTATCGAATAGATATTTAAGGGGAACTCCAATTCCTAATAGAAGTAAATACGAGATTCCTTCGAGAAAAGCTGTTATTCTAAAAATTAGCGTCATAGGATTATAATTTATTTGATTTTATAAATTCATTCATTTCAGCAAAATCCAAAACTCCATTTACTTCGGTTAAATAGCGGGTAATGAGAATTGCTTTTTTTATTCTAGAATCCGAAGTTTTAGGCTTACCAATTATATACAGTAAACTGCGTTGTTTTCCGGGAGAAAGAGAATGAAAAAGATTGTCTACTTCTGGATCTTGAGCCATTATTTCTGCCATTTCCTCGGGCATAGGCATGCCATATTTGCTTTTATCTTCCTCCAACACAATCGATAAATTTTCGCCCATCACAACTCCTAGTTTTTTCTGTGTAGTTTTATTCACCATCACATAATAGGTTCCGTCTCCCTTCGAGAGAAGTGCACAATGAGTTTTCACTTTTCTATTGATGGTGCAAACGAGCCTGGAAATTTTCCTGCTTTTTATGTGCTGAACAATGTTATCCTCTATAACTACGTGACCTCCCCAAACATTGGAAGCATCAAAGTTTTGAAGAGGAGAATTAAACTGCCACATAAAAAAAGAATTACATTGGGATATTTCCGTGTTTCTTTTTTGGAAGTGTTACCGCTTTATTTTTTAACATACCAAATGCCTTGATTAGTCTTTCTCTTGTGTGCTGAGGTTCTATTACTTCATCTACATATCCTCTTGCCGCTGCATTGTATGGATTAGCAAATAATTCTGCATATTCTGCCTCTTTCTCTTGCCATTTTGCCTCAGGATTTTCTGCGGAAGAAATCTCTCTTTTAAAAATAATTTCGGAAGCACCTTTTGCTCCCATTACCGCAATTTCTGCACTTGGCCAAGCATAATTCATATCTGCACCGATGTGTTTAGAATTCATTACATCGTAAGCTCCACCGTAAGCTTTACGGGTAATTACCGTAATTCTTGGAACTGTTGCTTCGCAAAAAGCGTACAATAATTTGGCTCCATTTTTTATGATTCCGTTCCATTCTTGATCGGTTCCGGGTAAGAAACCTGGCACGTCTTCAAACACCAAAAGAGGAATGTTAAAACAATCGCAATACCTCACAAATCGGGCTGCTTTTTCGGAAGCTTTATTATCCAAAACGCCTGCTAAAAATGCGGGTTGGTTCGCCACAATTCCTATACTTTTTCCTCCGAGCAATCCAAACCCAACAACGATGTTTTCTGCGTAATCTTTGTGCACTTCAAAAAACGAATCTTTATCGATAGTAGAAGTAATTACTTCTTTCATGTCGTAAGGTTGATTTGGATTTTGAGGAATTATTTCGTTGAGCGATGGTCTTGTTTCATCTCCTGCTTCATACTCATATTGTGGAGATTCTTCTTCACAGTTTTGAGGTATATAGCGCATCAAGTCTTTAATTTCCTTGATACAAGCCAATTCATTTTCGCTTGTAAAATGAGTTACACCTGACTTGGTAGAGTGTGTGCTTGCTCCTCCCAGTTCTTCAGAGGTAACTTCCTCGTGGGTAACAGTTTTTACTACGTTTGGTCCTGTCACAAACATGTAAGAAGAGTTTTCTACCATGAATATAAAATCGGTAAGTGCAGGCGAGTAAACAGCTCCTCCTGCGCAAGGCCCCATAATAGCAGATAATTGAGGAATCACTCCACTTGCCAATGTGTTTTTGTAAAAAATATCGGCATATCCACCTAATGAAACTACTCCTTCTTGAATACGAGCTCCACCAGAATCATTTAATCCAATAACGGGCGCTCCATTTTCCATGGCCAAATCCATAATTCTACAAATTTTTTGAGCATGAGCTTCGGCAAGTGAACCTCCCAATACAGTAAAATCTTGCGAAAAAACATACACAGTTCGCCCCTCAATGGTTCCGAATCCAGTAATTACCCCATCGCCCAAAAACTTGGTTTTATCTAAACCAAAATTAGTAGAACGGTGAGTCACAAACATTCCAATTTCTTCAAACGATCCTTCGTCCAACAAAAAGTGAATTCTTTCTCTGGCAGTTAGCTTACCTTTGGCATGTTGTTTTTCAATTCGTTCTGTTCCTCCTCCCAAGAGGGCTTCGGCTTTTTTTTCGTTGAGTTGAGCAATTTTATTTTTCATAAGTTCAGGATTGTTTCCTTGTGATTTCAGTTTCAAATTTAAAACAATTTTATCCAAATCGGGAAGTTTGAACCCCAAATAGCTATATTTAATTTCTTGTAATAAAATATGCAAAAGGAATGCCTAAAATAGAACTTACAACAGAATTTGACTCCGCGATGCGAGAGGTGTTTGATGCAAACCGAAACATTGACCTACACCAATTATCGGCTGTTGGCTCAAATGAAAAAGCAATTGCAGGGAAAACGACCGGTTTAATAGAAAAAGGCGAATGGGTAACTTGGAGAGCGAAACATTTTGGATTTTATCAAAAACTAACGGTCTCAATTTCGAGGATGGAGCCGCCATTTTATTTTAGAGATGAGATGAAAAAAGGAATCTTCAAACGATTTACCCACGACCATTATTTCGAAACTATTGAAGCAAAAACCGTCATGTACGAGGTGTTTGATTACACAGCACCGTTGGGTGTTTTGGGAAAATTGGCCGACATATTATTTTTGAAATCCTACATGAAACGATTTTTAGAAACAAGAAACAAAGTGATAAAAGCCCACTTAAAAAAAGGGAATAATTTTTGATAAAATAAAACCATGAAAAAACCGCTTTTTAATCTTGGACTGACCGGCAGAATCTATGTGGCGATGCTTGCCGTGGTTCTTATTTCTTCTTTTTCAATTGCACTTTTTACAGCAGTTTTTTTCAAGAATCAAAATGAAAAATACCACCTGAGTAGGTTAGAGAGAAAAGAGAAAAGAGTAGCAAATTCGATTAAATATTTTACCGACAAATATGACGTACAAAAAGATTTGAATTCTGTGTCGCGTGATTTTTATGAAAAAATAGAAGAGCTTTCCAAGGAGAATGAAATGGAGCTTAAAATTTATAAGACGAATGGAAAGATCTTGTTGTCACTAGACAAAGAGTTGAATCCAAATGACAGTATTCCGAGTGACATATTTAGTTTTATTTTTGAGGCAAAAGATTCTTTTTACATTCATCAAAAGAGCAAAACTAACTTAGCAACTTATTCGGTATTAAAAAATAGATTAGGAGAAAACATCGGTATTTTGAATGTACCGAATTATGATTTTTCCACAAGTAGTATCGAAACCAATTCATTTTACAGAACTTTAATTGAACTGTACTTGGTGCTACTAGTTGCTGCGGGTATTTTTGCTTTTTTCTTATCAAAAAATATTACCAAGTCTTTGCGACTTATCGGGGATAAAATGAAGAATGTATCGATTAACAAAAAGAATGAAAAGCTAGTTTGGCGAAATGAAGATGAAATTGGCGAGTTGGTAAATCGGTACAACACGATGGTGGATGAGCTGGAGCAAAGTGCAGATTTGTTGGCCGAATCTGAACGGGAAACTGCCTGGAGAGAAATGGCAAAACAAGTCGCTCATGAAATAAAAAACCCATTAACACCTATGAAGTTGAATGTTCAATTTCTTGTAAAATCACTGAAACCAGATGCTCCAGACTTTGAAGAAAAAATGACGCGATTTTCGCAGAAAATGATTACCCAGATTGATGTTTTGTCTGAAATTGCTAACGAGTTTTCTAGTTTCGCAAAAATGCCTACTACCTCGCTTTCAGGCGTAAATTTACGCTTAATCTTGAGAGATGTGCTGGGTACTTTCGACAAAGAAATAAAAGTGGTGAAGGAGTTCAATGGGACTGATAGAGCCAAAATTAAAGGAGACGAAAGTCAGCTGATTAGGGTATTCAATAATTTATTAAAAAATTCGTCCCAGGCTATTCCAGAAAATAGAATTGGAGTTATTCAGGTTATTTTGACTGAATCCGAAACTGATTTCTTGGTGGAGATAAAGGATAATGGGAAGGGAATTTCTCCAGAACAATATGACAAAATATTTACCCCTAATTTTACCACTAAATCATCGGGAAGTGGACTGGGATTGGCTATTGTGAAAAATATCATCAAAAATCACGGAGGTTCTATTCGTTTTGAAAGCAAAGTTGATGTGGGAACGTCTTTCTTTTTGACTTTTCCGAAGGGGTGATTAATAAACTAAAAGTAACGCCATTCCGAATTTATTTCGGAATCGTTCTTGAGTGAACTATGTTTTGTGAAAATTTGAACCGAATCATTCGGGACAGCATGCCAATGGAAAATCCTAAAACGAATTCACAAACTCTACAATCAGTTTATGCAAATCATCAAACTCTGTGAGTGGCAAAGTTTCAGGTCGGTCTAGAATATCGTGGTAATAGGTAACTCCTCCCAGTGTGTAAATGAAAAAAGAAGGAACTCCCGCTTCTTCGAACCAATAATGATCGCTGTTAGCAGCTTTGCCTCGTGGCTTGATTGCTTTTAACAAATTTTCTTTACTATTTATTTTCTTTAGTTTTTCAAATTCTTTGGGATGCTCCGTAGAGTTAACTACTTGAATTCCCTCTGAACCAGTTCCCATTAAATCTACGTTTAACAAAAACTTCATTTTGTTTAGTGGTACAATTGGGTTCTGTACATAATATTGAGAACCAATAAGTCCTGCTTCTTCGCCTCCAAATCCAATGAACAAAACAGAGTACTTCGGGTTGTTTTCAGAGAAATACTTCATCAAAGTAAGCATCATGGCTACGCCACTTGCATTGTCATTGGCCCCATTGAAAGTTGCTGTTTCTCCCATCATCCCCAAATGATCGTAGTGGGCAGTGAATACAACGAATTTTTCTCTTTTACATTTTCTTTTTGAAGGAATGTATCCCAGTACATTTTGTGTGGTGTATCGTTCGATGAATTTATTTTTGATACGAATTGTGACTTGTGACTGATCTTGCAGATGTTCCGGATTAATTTCAATTACAGGGAATGTAAGAGCATTTTGCGCCACCGACCAAGTGAACTTTCCTTCGTTCAAAACAAACAGAGGACCCACTTCCGCTATTGCATTTTTGCACTTCAATTGGGCTAAATATTCGTCCCTGTTGTTAGATTTTGGTAAGTCAATTACATAGGCAACTGGCTTCGAGTCGTTTTGTAAATCGTCTTTTGCAATTTCTTCTTCGTAGGTAGCGAGTGTGAGTTGTTTGAGAATATAGGTTCCGTTAGCACTTCCAGAATTTGCTGTAACGATAAAGTCTTCTCCCGTTTTAAGTGTTGTTTCCCCAATCGTTATCTCTACCCTTTTTGGAAAAGTATTGACAGGGAAAGCATATTCTTGGAAGTAAGAATCGCCATTTACGGGTAACGCTCCGTATTCTCGGAATTTCTTAGCGATGTAATCCGCAGCTATTTTATCTCCATTGTTTACGTACCCTCTGCCATAAAACCCATCAGAAGCTAGGGTATCGATTAGTTTTTTGGCCAATTCTTTTTGGGAGAAAGACAGGTTTGAAATAAGGATAAGTACAAATAGTAAAAGTGTATTTTTCATTTCTTTTTCATCTTTATTTCCTCCTTTGTTAGGGGTTTGGCAGGAGACTATTGCCATCGGCTCTCACCGAGTTCCATCCCTCAATGGAGGAAGTTATTTCGTATTTAAAATGTCATTCCCCAACTCCTCAAAATCTACTCCATCAAAATTTCCAGAACTCATCAAAAGCAAGTTCTTGTTTTCAAAATCAATTCTTTTTACCGTTTCCATCAATTCATCAGAATCGGTAAAAACAGTTACATTTTCGCTAAAAAAGGCGTTTTTTACGTCAGTTGAACTCAACATAGCTAGTTTTTTGTGCGCGATGGCTTTTGGACTAAAATACACAAAAGCTTTATCAGCTGCCAACATGGTGTTTTTATATTGTGCCAAAAACTCTTGATTGAGGCTACTAAAAGTATGCAATTCGATACAAGCGATTAATTCCCTATCTGGATATTGATTTTTTACAGCCTTTGTGGTTGCTTCTAGTTTGGAGGGAGAATGGGCAAAATCTTTTAGAATATGAGTTGACTCGTTTTTTACTATCGTCTCCAATCTTTTAGAAGCTCCGGTAAATGTTTGGATTGCTTCATAAAACTCTTTGTCTGTCACACCTATTTGCTTGCACACTAGCCTTGCCCCGTTTAGGTTTTGTAGATTGTGCTCTCCAAAAATTTTTAAGGCAAATTTTCCTTCAGTTGTGATTAACGTTGTGATTCCGTTCTCAATGGTGTAAGATGGGGTGGAATAAGGAACGAACTCAATGTTTCGGTCAGATGCCTGAACGAGTTTTTCTATTTCAGAGTCCCCCTTAAAGTAAATCAAACTTCCACTTTCTTCTATTTTATTGATAAAAATCTCGAACTGTTCGCAGTAGTTTGCAAAAGTAGGAAATACATTAATGTGGTCCCAAGCAATCCCTGTGAGCAAAGCAACATTGGGGTGATATAAGTGAAACTTTGGTCTTCTGTCGATGGGAGAAGACAAATATTCGTCTCCTTCCAAAACTGCCAAAGGGGCAGAATCGGTAAGTTTCACCATCACTTCAAACCCTTCGAGCTGAGCTCCAACCATGAAGTCATTTTCTTTGTGGTGAAAATTAAGCACGTGTAAAATCATGGATGTGATAGTCGTTTTTCCGTGACTCCCGCCAATCACAACACGGGTTTTATCTTTGGTTGCTTCGTAAATATATTCAGGGTAGGAAAAAATAGGCAGTCCTAATTCTTGTGCTTTTATCAACTCGGGATTGTTTTCGCGAGCGTGCATTCCTAAAATTACAATATCAAGATCGGTATTAATTCGCGATTGATCCCAGCCCATTTTTGCTGGCAGCAACCCATATTTTTCTAATCGTCCTTTCGAAGGATTAAATATTTCATCATCTGAACCCGAAACTATGTTTCCAGCTAAGTGCAGAGCGATAGCCAAATTGTGCATGGCACTTCCGCCAATCGCTATAAAATGAATGTTTTTTTGTGTGTTCATTCTGAAGGGTAGATTGATTGTTTGAAAAGATAGAAAATCAACAAACAAAAGGTGATGTTGAGAATAATATTGAGAATAGCAATTCCGAAATTCCCGTTCCTGAACAGCTCAAAAGTTTCGTAACTGAAAGTGGAAAAAGTACTAAACCCTCCACAAAAACCAATTACGATAAGCGAGCGTAGAAATGAATTTGTTTCAATTTTATCCGACAAGGAAAAAATAGCCAACCCCATAATGACGCAAGCCAAAACATTGGCGATAAGCGTTCCAATTGGGAAACTGGGTGAAGAAAATTGGGAAACTCCATAACGTGCTACGCTTCCTAAACCTCCTCCTAAAAAAATGGCTACAACTAACATAATGTCTCGATTATTTCTACAAAAGTAACCAAAACCCCGTTTCAATTTGGATGAAAACTAATTAGCTATTCACACAATGGTATGAATAAAAAAAACCTCTTTCAATTCTTCGAAAGAGGTTTTTTCAAGAAAAGAAAAAGTTAGTGTTTGATGAATCGCTTTGTGTCGCTTCCTTTATCAGATTCTACTTTTAGGATGTATACACCAGAATTAAGTGTAGACACATCTATGTTAGATAAAGTATTTTGAGGAGACAAGGAATAAATAATCTTTCCGTTCAGGTCAAGAATTGATATTTCTGTAATTATCACTCCATCTGTACTTACCGTAAGTTCGCTCACAGCTGGCGATGGATACACTTGCAAAGAAGGAATTGAATTTTCTGAAATACTGGTAACGGGCACAATAAACGAGTAGCAACTGGAAGTGTCGCTGCAACCTGCCAAAGACACTGCTACTTGATAATTTCCAGAAACAGGAGCAAGGAAAGTTTGGGACGTTGCTCCCGGCACAGCCATTCCAGTTCCACAATCTATCCACTGATAACTAGCTCCTGCCATCGTTGCAGTTCCCGTAGAATCTGTCAATTTGCTTGCTGAGCTGTCAATAGTAACCAAAGTCACTGTTTCTGTATTTGACAAAATAGGACAGGTATTATAGCTTCCTTCTACTGTCATAGTCAAAGTACTTGATGGGGTAGTCATGTAGGAGTTAGAGGCTGTGTTTTGGACACTTGAGCCGCTAGATTTAAAATTATACATTGCGGAAGAAGTGCCACTTGCCGTAAGTGTTACGGACTCGCCTGAACATATCGAATCATTAGAAGTTGAACTGGTTAAGGTTATCGGTTCCACTTCAATAATTGCTCCAATCCCTAAAGTACCTAATGTGGTATATGGAGCGGAGGGAGTTCCTCCCGCTAATCCAAATCCATAGTATCTATCTGTTGGCACAGTACTTGGATTGTGAGATGAAATTGGAAAATATCCTACGGTGGCATTCGCATATTGTCTAATTCCAATGTAATAATCTGGATTGGCCGTAGTAATCAGGTTATTTCCTGTGAGAGGCATAGTTACTCGACTATTAAGTTGGCTTGCTGTAACGGTCATTACTGCCGATGAATCAATTATTACACCTCCTGTGTCAAGTAATACGGCCTGCAGTTGATTGCCTGTAATATTCGTATTTCCATCTATGTTTACATAGATTGATTTAATCGTTGTGTTCATCATAGAGCTCCCCGTATGTTTGGCAGCAAGAATTCCCGAACCGGTATTAAAACCAATGGATGTATATGGCACAGAATTGTCTGCCCAGCTAAGTGTATCACAATTTATGGATTGTATTCTTACAACTGAGTCATTAGCAGTAAATTGATCGCTAGGAACAGATAATTTTATCTGTTGTATTCCGCTATTAGCCGCGGATAAACCGGTGAAAGTAACAATTTGAGAACTTCCTGATGCAATAGTGGCAATAGTTTGGATACTGTTAGAGGGATTGGCTCCCGTGATATGCAAAGTTACAGGAACAGAAGTTAGAGCTCCAATCGAGTTGTTGGTAATTGTTCCTGTGATGGTTTGAGTAGTATCATACACTTTGTTGTGATGTCCTTGATTGAGGGTAATAAACTCAACTGCCAGGTCATTGGTAAATGGATTGATATACCCGATATATATTCCTGGTCTCCAGCTTGAGGATCCAGTCAATACAGCCCCTGGTGTTGTTGTGGCAGAAGTGACGAGTTTTAAATCACCTGAAACGGCATTGTTACAATTGTAGGTAGCAGGCGATGTGGCAAAGGTTGCTCCTAAATAATCATACGCAATTTGAATTCCACTCCCTGTATAAGTAAAAGTATCATTGAGTGGAAAAGATGATACAACTCCTGTCGTTGAAACAGGAATATTGTAAGCTCCGTCATATAAGGTATCCATTCCTGTGATTGCGGTAGCCCAAGTAGTCGACTTGGTATTGGAGGTAGCTGTGCTATTTTCCATATAGAACTTTAGGTTTCCAGATGCGTTGGTGTCGCATCCATTTACATAAACAAATCCCGCGGAAACGATTTGGGCTCCGTTGGGTAATGCGGTTAAATCGGCAGGATAAATCATGTAATGCGCTCTTATGGTTGTGTGTGCACTAGTACCATTTGGTGCCCTCAACGTGGATGTCGCACCTAAAACCCCAGGAATATTTTGATTAACTATTTGTCCAAATAGTTGTCCAGCACTTAGCATGAACAGCAAAAAGTAAATTTTTTTCATAATTTTGTTTTTAATGATTCCTTTAAATTTAAAAAAAAATCAACTAAGTTTTTAGAAAAATTAGATTAATTATTTAGCAGTCCTGCGAATTTTTTTAGCTGAAGCTCAGCAACCTTAGCGTTGTATGTGGCATTTAGCAGATTAAGTTTAGTATTGATTAAATTTAACTGAGCTTGTCTAAAATCAATAGAGGTTATCCTTCCTAGGTTAAATAGTTCTTTTGACTTTAAAAAATTTTGATTGCTGATCTCTACATTTATTTCTTCATTGCGTATGATAGCTTTTTGAGTAGTATACTCTGCCCAAAATTTTGCTAACTGATTCTCTAAACTTAATTGAATTTTTTGCTGATTTAGTTCTTGTGTTTTCATTGAAATTTTGGCATTTTGCACTCGTACTCGAGTAGTTCCTCCGTCAAACACATTCCAGTTGAGGTTTATCCCTGCATTTATCCCTGTAGTTTGCTGTTCTGCCAAAAATCCAGCGGGTCCGTTGTCGCTGTAATTAAATCCATACGACACATTCGTAGATACACTTGGCAACCATCCGGCCTGATTAATTTTTAATTCTTGCCTCGAAATCGATTGATTAATTTCCCATTGTTGCAATTCGTTGTTGTTTTCGCGCAATTGACTCAATAATTCCAAGTAGGATAATTCTTCGGTGAGGTTCACATCTGCCTCCGCCAAGAAGGAAGTATGGATCTCTCTTCCTAGTAAAAAGTTGAGGTTTCTCACATTGTTTTCAACCAATACGCTCACGTTAATTAGGTTTATGCTGTCTTTATTCGCATCCACTCGTGCATTCAGTATATCCAAGGTGGTTTTTTGACCGAATTGTTGTTGAGCAGTAACTCTTTCCAGTCTTTCTTTCGAAATTTGGAAAGCTTCTTTTAGAGTTTTCAGCTGTTCTTGGTTTCGTGCTACATTGTAAAAAGTGGTGTACACTTCTATCAAGGTGTTTTCAATTTGTGTTTTTTTCTGAAGTGAAGAAAGTGAATAAAGATTTTTTAATTTATCGTATTGATATTTTCTGGCACCTCCATTGAATAAGATATAATTTATCCCAACTGATCCGCCATAACCTTTGGTTTCCACACCGGGTATTTCTCTTTCATTTCCTAACTGATCTGTGATAGTTGCATTGGATGAACTATATCTTCCGTCTGCTGCGGCCGTAGCCGAAGGTAAAAATCCTGAGTTGTAAATGCTTTTATTGTTCTCGGCTTGCAGAGTGGCATTGGTCGCTAATCGAATGTCGTAGTTGTGCTTCATAGCCAGAGCTATGGCGTCTTCCACGGTCATTGATTCTTGCGCAACGCTTGTTTTTTGAACCAAAATTGTGAGCGATAGTAAGGCAATTAGATACTTCATTGTTTTTGTTTTTAATTCGTGTGTCACTGTGCAGGTTTATTCTTCTTCCTCTTCGTGTTCGGCATGTAATTCTTTTACGGCTCTTTCTACAGACTCATAACTTGGTTTTTGGGTTGTCCAAAACGCCCATTTTTCTGACTCCCAAAACCAAAGCACGCCTACTTTTACACTATTAACAGTAGACAAAAAGATTGGGAGCAAAAGTAAAGTGAGTACAGTGGCAATAATAATTCCGTACACAATGGAGATAGCCATTGGGATTAGGAATTGAGCTTGCAAACTTTTTTCGAAAATAAGTGGAGTAAGTCCAGCAACCGTGGTGATTGTGGTTAAGAAAATTGCTCTAAATCGTGATTTACAAGCTTCAGCTAGGGCATCGTCAAATTTCATTCCTAGCTTTAGGTTAGAGTTAAATTTACTAATCAACACAAGTCCGTCATTTACCATAATTCCGATGAGGGCTATAATTCCTAACCCTGATAGAATGTTTATGGAAAACCCATGAATCCAGTGACCCCAGCCAATTCCAATCAAACTAAAAGGAACCAAGGCAATGAGCACAAAAGGTTGACTGTAACTTCTAAAAGTAAACGCAATAACGATGTAGATAAAAACAAGAATTATCCATCCTGTTGGGTTTAGGGAGTTTTGAGTTTTTACAGCCTCTCTATTTTGTCCTTCGTAGAGCGGAGTTACAGAAGTGTATTTGGCTAAAATTCCTGGCATGATCTCTTTTTTTAAGGTATTCATGTAGTCTGTTGCACTTGCTTTTGGATCAACCAAATCTGCTTTTACTTGAATTTCTCTTTGCCCTTCGAGGTGATTGATTGAGATTTCGCCACGAGCAATGTTGTATTCAGCAATTTCAGCAAACGGAACTCTTTCGCCAGAACTTGCAATAAGTTGCATATTATTGAGGTTATTAATCGATTTTCTTTCCTTTTCGTCATACCTCACCCACACTTTTATTTCGTCTTCTCCTCTCTGAAATCGTTGAGCTTGAGCACCAAAAAACGCACTTCTTACTTGACTCATTACGTTGTTTAAGGTGAATCCAAGTAAGTAAGCATTTGGTTTTAGGGTAACCGTAATTTCCTTTATTCCTTGTGGATCGTTGTCTGTAATGTCTTTTATTCCATCTAGCTGCGAAAGAGCCTCTTTTAGTTCTAGTTTTGCAGCTTTTATTTCATTGATATTATTTCCCAAAAGGGATACGGCAATGGGCGAACCTCCAAATACGGCTCCCGAGCCAAACACGAGGCTCTCAGCTCCAATTATTTCATCTGCCGTATCTTGAATGGCATTCGTTATCTCGGGAGAAGAGACCGTTCTCAGTTCTCCTTGAAGCAAATTAACCGTTAAGGAAGCAACAGAAGAACCAGGACCAATTGTTTTTATGATGTTTAATACTACAGAATTGCCGCCTTCTTGAATGTTTTTAAACTTTTCGTTCACTTGCCACACACTTCTTTCTAGGTTAGAAATAAGTGAATCAGTTACATTTTCATTTGTTCCTTGCGGCATGTTCAGGGTGATTTGAACCCTGTCGCTTGCAATTTGAGGAAAAAAGGTAGTTCGGATAACGCCACTACTAATTCCACCGATAGTAACAATTAGCAAACCGAGCATTATGGCAAATCCAATCACTTTGTATTTCAAGAAAAAATTGAGAACAGGTTCATACAGATTGTCTCTCAAGTAGTTCATAAACTGTTCTGCTTTCAGATTGAATTTGTATGGTTTTGTTCCTTTTTGAAGTGTTTTGGAATGCGCAATGTGCGAAGGCAAAATAATCAGCGCTTCTATCAAAGAAACCGAAAGTGTGAGAAGAACGATAACGGAAACCTCTCCAAAAAACTCTCCTATTCTTCCATCCAGAAACAGGAAAGTTGAAAACGCAAGCATCGTGGTGAGGATAGCCGAAATGATAGGAGGAATTACCTCCAAGGTTCCATCAATTGCAGCTCTTACTGGAGTTTTACCTTTCTCGTGGTGAGAGAAAATATTTTCGGCAATAACAATCCCATCATCCACCAAGATTCCAATAACAATAATCATCGCAAATAAAGAAAGAACATTGATTGTCACATCAAATTGTCCAGCTATGGCAAACATTCCCAAGAAGGAAATTGGCAGGCCAAATGCTACCCACATGGCAATACGTGGTTTTAGAAAAATGGATAAAATCAACAAAACCAAAAACATACCAACAATCGCATTTTCGAGAAGTAAATCGGTTCTTTGGGTTAGGGTGATGGAGGAGTCTGAGGTCACATTTAATTCTACATCATCTGAAGCTAAGTTGTAATTTGAAACGTACGCTTTTACTTTGTCCGCAGCCGAAATTAAATCTTCGCTGTTTGTGTTTTGAACCGTAATATTTACCGCTTTGTTTCCGTTGAAATAAAGGCCGTTTGGATTTTCATTGAATTTATCTCGCAAGGTGGCTACTTCTTTCAATAGCACCACATTTCCGTCTGGTGACGATTTCACCACAATGTTTTCTAATTCATTGGCAAAGTAAGCTCTGCTGCTGGCTCTAATTAGGTATTCCTCGGCTTCAGTTTTTATTGAACCTCCGGTTGTAATCAAGCTATTTTGCGCCACTGCTGTGGCTACTTGCTGAAAACTTAGTCCGTAAGCTCTAAGTCCTGCTTCGGTCACGGCAATTTCTATTTCTTCGTCTGGAAAACCCGAAATTGAAACTTGCGAAATCCCCTCCATTCGCAATAATTCTTTTTCGATAGATTGTGCTTTTTGCTTTAGTACTTTCAAAGGGATTCCTTTTCCACTCACAGCAAAAGTGATTGTTTGCCTTGTTGCTTCTTGTTTGGCAATTACCGGAGGCTCCATTCCACTTGGAAAACTCGGAACCTTATCCACCGCATTTTTTACTTCTGCTAGAATAATGTCGGTGTCATACCCTTTAATTGTTTCGACTGTAACCGCTGCAGAATTTTCATAAGATTTTGAGGTCACTCGGTCTATTCCCTCAATTCCCTTTAAGTTGTCTTCAATTTTTAATACAACGCCTTCTTCCATTTCTTGGGGAGAAGCGCCCGGATAAGCCAAATTGATTTTAATTATTCTCGATTCGGATAAGGGAAAAAAGGAGGAAGTAAGTGTGGTAAACCCAAAGTATCCAAATAGCAAGAAACCAATGACAATGATCCATCCTGCAATGGGATATTTAATAAAATAGGCGAGTAGATTTTTCATTCTTTTACTGGTTTAAATCTTGATTTTGTACCGAAACTTTCATTCCTTCATATCCACCAGAAACTGGCACAGTTACAAGCAAGGAAGAATCTTTTAATCCTTTTACAATGATGGACTTTTCGTTGGAATGAACGATAGAGATTTCTTGCTTGTGAAGTGCGCTATCTCGCAACACAAATACATGGTTTTCGTCTATAATCAAACTTCTTTTTATTTTACAAACATTCTCTACATTTTGGGCATTAATATCTGCCTCTAAATATTCACCTTCAGTTAATTGCGAAGAAATAACCTCCACAAATAGTTGCACAGTTTGTGAGGCTCTATCTATCTGAGAGTTCACTCGAGTAACCTTTCCTTCGTATTGCTGAGATTTGTCTGTAGTGAATAAAGACACTTTTTTTCCAATCTGAAGGTAGTCCGTCATACTTGCATTTACGTTCAGTTCCAGTTCATACACGCCAGTTTTGATAAATTCTCCAAGTTTTTGCCCAGGCGAAACCAAAGTTCCCGGTGTAATATTTGCTTCTACTAATACACCAGAGAATGGAGCCGTTAGCGTATATTTTCCCAAGCGTGTTTCAAGATTTTTAATGGTGTAATAATTGGTTGTAATTCCTTTTCCAGAAAGATAATTCGAAAAGTTTTCATTGGTTGATTTAGGCAAAACAGGTAAGGATTTTTCTGCTGAAATAGATTCAACATAATTTTTCCATGTACTCAGTTCAGCAGGATAATCAAACTGTATATCAGCTAAAGTTCCCGTTATCAAACTTTTGAAATTGATTCGTTGTGATTTTACAGAAGCCGAAAACTCCGTATTATTTATTCGAATAAGCGGCTCACCAACGGAGTACTTCACACCCGGTTTAAAAGGCTTGGAAGTTTGTTGGAACACTCCTTGAACTTCGGAGTAAAGCACAGTTCGGTCTTTTGCTAAGATAGAACCGGTACTTTTTATTTGAATAGGCAAAGAACCATTCTTAACTCTTTCAACCGAAACTAGTTTGAGGGTTTTTTCAGTTTTTTTCTCAGGAGTTTTTTTGTTGCTTTCCATCAAGTTTTTAAGCCCGACAGCGCCTGCGATTATGGCGATTGCCAATGGGATTTGGATTGCTTTTTTCATAAAAATTTTAATTAAAAAAAGGACCAGCTTCTTGTCCAGATACGTTTTCTTGTATTTTTTTTAGTATTCGTTTCGTTTGTTCTATTTCTAATGAAGATAAGTGCTCTTCAATGTTAAGAGCCATTTTTCTGAAATGTGGAATAGCTTTTTCCAACACTTCTTCCCCTAGTTTTGTAATGTGTATGTGATTTTTTCTTTTGTCACTCTCAGACACACATTTTGTAATAAAGTCTTTGGCGATAAGCGTATTGATCATTCGGGTGAGAGAGGACTTATTACGATTTGCGAAATGAGCCAATTCATTTTGAGAAATCCCATCATTTTCTTCAATTGTTTTGAGAACAACAAATTGCATTCTACTCAAATCTATGGAGTGTTCGGCCAAAATGTCTTCAATCTTGTGTTCGATTAATTTCATCGTTCGTCCAATCCAAGGTCCAAGAGAATCTTTAAATTCTATTTCTGTTTTTTGATTCACAGAACAAAGGTAAATACAATTTAGTTGTATATGCAACTATATGTCCGTTTTGTTTGTGGAAGATATAATTTTTGTGGAAATAGTAAGTAATATAGCCTAATTTCACTTTACTATTAACACAATTTATTTTATGAAAATATATTTCCTACCCTTCGTTGTGAGTTTCTTTTTGATCTCTTGTAATTCTAGCAAAGTACAGGCAGATACTGGGCTTACCGAAACTGAATCAACAAACGAACTAGCCG
>Ga0209138_1001526_pt1 | contig 19628 bp, 18 predicted proteins | sample SaaInl3SG_22_DNA_FD_184645 | JGI IMG/M metagenome (GOLD analysis project Ga0209138, IMG submission 184645) | Marine microbial communities from expanding oxygen minimum zones in the Saanich Inlet - ESP_153SG_22_DNA (SPAdes) (version 2) | ecosystem: Environmental > Aquatic > Marine > Intertidal...
AAAATGTTTCTCATAGGACCGTGCCTACAAAGTAACGACATTATGCGAAGCTCTCGAAGGGGTATAGAAAATGGTAAACACACTAATTTTAATGTCGGGTATTTTCGAAAGTGCTTCAATACAATGAATCAATGTAGCCCCCGTGGTGATTACGTCGTCAATAAGAAGTAGATGCCTGGCTTCGAAATCCTTTGCTTTACTTAGCCGAATCGAGGAGTTTGAACTCGTTCGCTCTTTGGCATTCCGCTTTACTTGCGAATGATAAAGAGCTGCTTTTTTAAGCAGATTTGGCTGATGAGATAGATTAAAGTGTTTAGCAATTTGAGCACTCAGCTCCTCGGCTTGATTGTACCCGCGCTTCCATTTTTTAATTGGATGCATCGGTACGGGTACTACACCATCAATATCAGATTCGAATAGAAAGGCTTCTAGGGAGTCTTTACAGAGCAAAAACAGATCGGTGGCTATACTGGGCATTCCGCGATATTTAAGGGCAGATAGTAGGCTAGATGATGGCTTTGATCCTGCGATATGATAGTATGCCGCGCTGACTCCCTTAATATGCCCAGTCGTCGAAGCATCTAATGCGATTCGCATCGGATGCTTTTCTGTAAAAGAAAAGTGGGTGGGAATAAGGTTAGACAGGCACTTATAGCAAAGAAGATGACTCAGTACTCGAGATTTTTTACAGCTAAGGCAGGTCCTGGGAAGGAGGATTTCTATGCAGTTCATAAGGCAAGATATCCTTGCAAAACGCAACCTTTTTGCATCCAGGCTCGAAAGCCCAAACTCTTTGAATTGATTATTCTATTTTTGCTGTAAATCAAATCAATCATGAAGGCACCAGACGAACATTTTAAGCAGGTAATCTCTCACGCAAAAGAATACGGATTCATCTTTCAATCTAGCGAGATTTATGATGGACTTAGCGCAGTTTATGATTACGGCCAATTAGGTGTTCAATTAAAAAATAATATCAGACAGTATTGGTGGCAGGCCATGACGCGTCTGAATGAAAATATTGTGGGGATTGATGCGGCTATTTTGATGCATCCGACCACTTGGAAAGCATCTGGCCACGTAGACGCCTTCAACGACCCATTAATTGATAATAAGGATAGTAAGAAGCGATACCGAGCAGACGTTCTTATTGAAGATTATTGTGCGAAGCTTGAAGCTAAGATTGATAAGGAAGTTAAGAAAGCTGAAAAGCGTTTTGGAGATGCCTTTGATAAAGAGCAGTTCTTAGCTACCAACGCTCGTGTTCTAGAATGGATTCAGCGTTCAAAAGAGATTCTAAGCCGAATGGCTCAGTCTCTTGAAAAGGAAGATTTGGCCGACGTGAAGGCGCTCATCGAGGAGTTAGAGATCGTATGTCCGGTTTCTGGATCTAAGAATTGGACCGAAGTGAAGCAATTCAACCTAATGTTCGGCACCAAACTGGGAGCCTCTGCGGAGAGTGCTACCGATCTATACCTAAGACCTGAAACAGCGCAGGGAATTTTTGTGAACTTTTTGAATGTTCAGAAGAGTGGAAGAATGAAGATTCCTTTTGGAATTGCCCAAACGGGTAAAGCTTTCAGAAATGAAATTGTAGCACGTCAGTTCATCTTTAGAATGCGCGAATTTGAGCAGATGGAAATGCAGTTTTTTATTGCCCCAGGCACTCAGAAAGAGTGGTATGAGCACTGGAAAGAAGCTCGTTTGAAATGGCACTTATCTCTCGGCATGGGAGAAGATAACTATCGTTTCCATGATCACGAGAAGTTAGCCCATTACGCAGATGCAGCAGCAGATATTGAATTCTCCTTCCCATTCGGTTTTAAAGAGCTGGAAGGTATTCACTCAAGAACTGATTTCGATTTATCCCGACACGAAGAATTCTCAGGTAAGAAGCTACAGTACTTCGATCCAGAATTGAAGGAGTCATATGTTCCTTATGTGGTAGAGACATCGATCGGGTTAGATCGTATGTTTTTAGCTATTCTTTCTAAATCTCTGGTAGAAGAGGAATTAGATGGGTCTAGTAGAACGGTAATGAGAATCCCTGCGGTTCTTGCTCCACTGAAGGCGGCTGTGCTACCTCTTGTGAAGAAGGATGGTTTGCCTGAGCTTGCCAAAGAAATTATCGACGCGCTCAAATTTGAGTTTGAAGTTGCTTACGATGAAAAGGATGCAGTGGGTAGACGTTATCGCAGACAAGATGCCATCGGAACACCATTCTGTATCACCGTTGATCACCAGTCGCTAGAAGATCGAACGGTTACCATTCGTCACAGAGACTCTATGGAGCAAGACCGGATTTCTATCGATGCATTAGCGGGCTTACTACGTGAAGAAACCGCAATGTCGAACTGGTTAAAGCGAATTGAAGCATAAATGAAGGTTATCTCCTATAACGTTAATGGAATAAGAGCGGCACAAACCAAGGGTCTTTTTGACTGGTTACAAGTGGTTGATGCCGATGTGGTTTGCCTTCAGGAGATTAAGGCGCTAGAGGAGCAAATTGATACCGAAGGGCTAAAGGCTATCGGATATGAGTACCAACATTATTTCTCGGCCGAGAAGAAAGGTTATTCGGGTGTAGCTATCCTTTCTAAGACGAAGCCTGACCACGTTGAGGTAGGCACGGGATTAGATTATATGGATAGGGAAGGTCGTAATCTTCGAGCAGACTTTGGATCGGTTTCGGTGATGAGCATGTATTTGCCTTCGGGAACGAATTCAGACCGATTAGACTATAAGTTCAAGTACATGGATGATTTCCTAGACTACGCCAATGAATTAAAGAAAGACCGTAAAGAGCTTTTGGTTGTAGGGGACTATAATATTTGTCATCAGGCCATCGATATTCATGACCCGGTTCGAAATAAGAATGTCTCAGGATTTCTACCTGAAGAAAGAGAGTGGATGACTCGCTTTCTAGCAACAGGCTTCAAGGATACTTTTCGGATGTTTTCTGACGAGCCGCATAAATATACTTGGTGGAGTTACCGAGCAAATTCTCGCGCTAATAATAAAGGTTGGAGGCTAGATTACGGCATGGCAACAGACGAGTTAGCGGCCAAGGTAAATCGATCGGTTATTTTGAGTGATGCGGTACATAGTGATCACTGTCCGATACTAATTGAAATAGCATAGTATGAAATACAATACACTGAACGGAACAGATTTAGAAGTAAGTGAGATTTGTTTAGGAACCATGACTTGGGGTCGACAAAACTCTGAAAGTGAAGGTTTCGAACAGATGGATTATGCATTCGATCAGGGTATTAATTTCTGGGATACGGCAGAGCTCTATCCGGTTCCTACACTTCCTGAGTTATATGGCGATACCGAAAAGATTATTGGTAATTGGCTTGCCAAAAATGGCAAACGTGATGAATTAGTCATCGCGACGAAAATCGCAGGCAAGGCTCCTTTCACCAAACATATAAGAACTACAGGCTTTACTCCTGAGGGAATTGCCGAGGCGATCGATTTAAGTTTACAACGACTTAAGACCGATTATATTGATTTATATCAGTTGCACTGGCCAACGCGTAACACCAACTTCTTTGGAAAGCGCGACTACCCTGATGAGGCTTTTAAAACAGATGAGTGGAAGGACAATATATATGAAGTCTTAACTGAACTAGGAGAGCAGATTGCCGCAGGCAAGATTCGACATATCGGGCTATCGAATGAAACTCCCTGGGGAGTAATGAGATTCATTGAAGAACATAAAAGGGACGCTTCCTTACCCAAAATCGCAACCGTTCAGAATCCTTATAGTTTACTGAATCGTTTATATGAAATCGGGCTTTCGGAGGTCAGTCACCGAGAAAATGTAGGTTTATTGCCTTATTCTCCCCTTGGCTTCGGAGTTCTTTCTGGTAAATACCTCGGAGGTAAATCGCCAGAAGGGGCGCGTGTAACCCTTTTCCCGAATTATAGCAGATATAGTGGTCCGATTGCGACCAAAGCAACAGAGGCCTACCATGAAATTGCTCAAAAACACGGCCTTAGTTTACCACAAATGTCGTTAGCGTATTTGCGTACTAAACCCTTTGTTACTTCGACGATTATCGGGGCAACCTCGATGGAGCAACTAAAAGAAAATGTTGAAAGTGCTTCGTTGGTACTTAGCGAAGAGGTAATCGCGGCGATAGAAGAGGTTCACAATACCTATCCTAACCCAGCGCCTTAATTCTTTGAGAAAATCTTAGCTACCACCTCTTCGATTTTTGCCATTCTGATAATACGTATTTGATGAGTCTTATCGTCTATACTCGCATTTGAGGCGACAAAGATTGCCTTGAATCCTAATTTTTCGGCCTCGGCAATTCGCCTATCGATACTCTGTACCGATCTGATTTCTCCAGCAAGACCCACTTCAGCTGCGAAACAAATGGATGCAGGTAATGGTTTGTCTGCGTTGCTTGAAAGAACAGCCATGACAACACCAAGGTCTATTGCTGGATCATCGATATGTATTCCTCCAGTGATATTGAGAAAGACATCTTTGGTTCCTAACTTGAACCCCACCTTCTTTTCTAATACGGCTAATAGCATGTTGAGTCGCTTGCTATTGAATCCTGTTGCAGATCGCTGAGGAGTTCCATAAACAGCAGTACTTACCAGCGCTTGGATTTCGATCATTAGCGGGCGCTGCCCCTCAAGAGTTGCCGCCACAGCAACGCCACTTAAGGGCTCTTCGTAATTGGAGAGTAGTAATTCAGAGGGGTTGGTAACTTCTCTTAAACCACCAGATAGCATTTCATAGATTCCAAGTTCAGCGGTGCTTCCGAAACGGTTTTTTAAAGCTCTTAAGATGCGATACACATAGTTTCGATCTCCTTCAAATTGAAGAACGGTATCTACCATGTGCTCTAATAATTTCGGTCCTGCAAGCTGACCGTCTTTGGTGATGTGCCCTACTAAAATCAGCGGTGTTCCTGTGGCTTTTGCATAGTAGGTGAGCTCTGCAGTGCACTCTCTAATTTGAGATACGGTTCCACTAGCAGATTCGAGTTTTGGAGATTGTAGGGTTTGAACCGAGTCTACGATGATAAGATCGGGCTGAACCGCTTCGATTTGAAGGCCGATAAGGTCGGTTTTAGTTTCAGCCAGCACGTAACAATTCTCTTGATTAGATTGAATTCTATCTGCTCGAAGCTTAATCTGCTTCTCACTTTCTTCTCCCGAAACATAAAGAACTTTTTTACCTAACGAAAGTGCGATTTGTAGGAGCAGGGTACTTTTTCCTATTCCAGGTTCACCCCCAAGAAGGATTACCGAACCGGGTACTAATCCGCCCCCTAAAACTCTATTAAATTCTTGATCCCTAGTATCAATTCGGGTTTCAGTCTCGAAGTTTATTTCGTCTAATTTTTGAGCTTTCTTTTTGGTCTGTAAGGTAGTGGTGCCGATTACAGGAGCTTCTGATGCTGGACTAATCGTCTCTTCAACAAGGGTGTTCCATTCTTTACAGGCAGAACATTGACCTTTCCATTGCGCAGATTGGGCGCCACAGTTCTGACAGAAATAAGCCGTTTTAACTTTTGCCATACCTAACGATTACGATACACTAAAGGTAGGGTAAGAAAACAAAGTGCACCGAAAAGAACAATCATGAGGGTTTGGGAGATCCAAAGAATCCAACCAAAGGCCTCTCCTGAAGCAAAAGAGATGCCGAATAATGCGAGTGAAGCTCGAACAGCGATCGGATATAAACCTACCCCTCCGTTGGTAGTGGTCATTGCAAAAGATCCAGCTATGAACGCAATAAGAAGTTCAGATAGACCTAAATGAATCGTCTCTGGAACCGTGAATTTGATTACCCAAAACATGGCGACGTAGCAGGACCATATAAATAGGGTGTGGCCTAAAAAAGCTATTCTATTTTTCATACGAAACACCGAAAGAAGCCCACTTTTAATGCCCTCTAAAAAGTCGAGCAACTTGGTTAGGAGTGAAGATGAACTCGATTTGAGCATCCGAATGGTTAGAAGCAAGCCAACTACAGCTACAACCACCACTGCGATGGATAAAAGTAGGGCGTTTTGATTCTCCTGCAAGAGTAATAATAGTCGTTCAGTTTGTAGTATGAGTGCCAGTAGAATAACTAGAAGAAGCATGATTAAATCAATGATCCGCTCGGTTACGATAGTGCCAAAACCTTTATCGAAAGGAACTTTTTCGTAGGTTCTTAGTGAAGTGGCTCTCAAGACTTCTCCTGATCTTGGGATTCCCAGATTGGCAAAATAGGCCATCATTACGAAGTAAAAATTCGCTAACGTCGAAGGGTGGTAGCCCAGTGGACGAAGCAGATAATTTGCCCGGATGGCTCTCGACAAATGGCTTAATAACGCTAGTAAAATAGAAGCGCCCACAAACCAAGGGTTTGCGGATTGGATATAGATTAAAATCTCTTTGCGAACGGCCTCGGGGGTGTTGAGGTAAGAATAAAGGATCAAAAAGACCCCTAAAGCGATAGGCAAAAGGGTTTTAAAAAGCTTTCCGATCGACTTTGAAGCCATTAAGATTTTAGCAAGTTGGTGTTTTCGTCGGGAAAGATTACCGCTGGTTGAAACTGACGAGCCTCTTCCGTACTCATATAGCCATAGGCCATGATAATCACAATGTCCCCGGGGGCTACTCGTCGAGCGGCTGCTCCATTGAGGGTGATTTCTCCGCTTCCTCTAGGGCCAGGAATAGCGTAGGTTTCTAGACGTTCTCCGTTGTTGTTGTTGACTACTTGAACCTTTTCCCCGCGAATGAGGTTGACAGCGTCCATGAGGTCTTCATCAATAGTGATACTTCCGATATAGTTTAGGTCAGCTCCTGTGACTTTAACTCGGTGAATCTTCGATTTTACTACTTCAATCATCATCGGTGCAAAGGTAGCGACTAATTAATTCATAGCAAGGTTATCGATAAGGCGAACCCCATCGATTTTTGCCGCAATAAAAGCTCTGTATTTCTTGTTTTTCTTTCGCTCTGAATGAGCGGATAGCGTAGAGGCTTCGGCAATTTCAAAGTATTCAAGCTCAAACGAGGGATTCGACTTGAACGCCTCGGTTACTGCCTCTTTAATTTTTGGTAGAGCCATCGAGGTGAATCGACGCTTGGCCCAGAGAAGTTGCTGATAAATAAAAGTGGCTTCTAAAATGGCTGCCGAGTTTAGTCTTTGATTTCTAGAGCTCATCGCTAAACCAGAATCTTCGCGAATAATTCCGCATCCGACGATCTTAACACCTAAACGTTTTTGCTTGGAGACCCTCGATATAATCAATAATTGCTGATAGTCTTTCTCTCCGAAATAAGCGTGATGCGGGCGCACAATTCTAAGGAGACGTTCCACAATAGTGGCTACCCCATCGAAATGCCCTGGTCGATTGGGCCCTTCCATCACCTGGTCTAGTCCTTTAAAATCGTATTTCTTAGACGATACATCTCCGCCATAAATATCATCGGCCTCTGGTGCATAAACCCAGATTTCACCCTTTTCTGAGGAGAGTAAATTGAGATCTTTGTCAAGGGTTCTCGGGTAGGCGGCTAGATCGTTTTTATCGTTGAATTGGGTAGGGTTCACAAAAATGCTAACGATTGTGATATCGTTTTGGTAGAGCGAGCGTTTAACTAGACTCAGGTGTCCTGAATGTAGTGCTCCCATCGTTGGTACAAGGCCTACACTGCGTTTTTTCGATTTTTCAGAGCGGAGGGCTTTTTGTAAATCAGCAGTGCTAGTATAGAGTTGCATTTGAGCGAGTTGTGGGCCCAAAAATACCACAAATGGGCTTATCCACAATAATTTCTTATCTTTGTCCATTGTTTTTTTGAGCACAAAATCAAGGGTTTATGAATGGAAAAAGGATTTTATTTGTTTCGTCAGAGCTAGTACCCTATTTGCCAGAGAATGATGTCTCGTCAATGTCGTACGAGGCACCGAGAGTGGTAAATAACAACGGGGGTCAAATACGCATATTTATGCCTCGTTATGGGTCGATCAATGAGCGCAGACACCAGCTGCACGAAGTGATCCGTCTGTCTGGAATGAATTTAGTCGTGAATGATATGGATATGCCTTTGATCATCAAGGTGGCTTCAATCCCTAAAGAACGTATCCAGGTTTACTTCATTGATAACGAAGAGTATTTTAAAAGAAAGGCAACGTTTACGGATAAGGAAGGGAAACTTTTCAAGGATAATGACGAGCGCGCTATTTTCTTCGCCAAAGGTGTCATAGAGACGGTCAAAAAATTAAACTGGGCGCCCGACATCATTCACGTTCACGGATGGATGGCTTCCTTACTACCTCTTTATCTTCGTACCTGCTATAAAGATGAGCCTATTTTCGCTGAGTCTAAGATTGTAACTTCAATTTACAATCAGGGATTTGAAGGGGATCTTCCTGGAGATATTTGTAAAAAAGTTGCTTTTGATGGGGTAGAGACCTCAGAAATCGCAAGCCTTGAGCAGCCAAATCATACGAATTTGTTAAAAGTAGCTGCAGATCATTCAGATGGGATTATTTTAGCCAGCGAAAACCTACCAGAAGAAATCAAGTCGTATTGTGAAGCCTATGACAAGCCTGTTCTTCCTTATGTTTCTCCACAAGAGACTGAAGAGGCTTACCTTAAGTTCTACAACGACCAATTATCTGACTAACTCGTCTCTATGACCACATATCGCCTACGCCGCCATTTCGGCGCTGCAATAGCCCTAGTATTACTTGTTTTTTTTAGTGCTTGTGAAGAGGATACTTATACCTTAGGCCAAGCGGTTATTGAGGGAGAACCCTTTAGTACCAACCGTATTGATTACCCTATTGAGAGTATTAAGCAGTTAAAGATTGATCGGGTACAAACGAGTCAACTTCCCATTTTTCAGCTAGGAAATTTTAAGGACCCCATCTTCGGTACCACTAGCGCTCAGATCCTTACCGAAGTTCAACTTACAGAGGTTAAGCCTATTTTCGGAAGGCTTTCAGCAGATACAGAGACCCTTCAAGATGTTTCTGGTAACAACGACACCTTGAACGAAAATGAAACGGTGGTAAGAGCAAGACTGTATATCCCTTTTCAGAAGGTGCCTGCCTCGTCGCAAGATTCTGACAGCGATGGTGTTCAAGACGCCTTTGACGCTGACCCTAACGATATCAATAGCGATAGCGATGGAGATGGTCTCACCGATAACGAAGAGCGTTTACGTGGAACGGATCCGCTAAATGCTGATACCGATGGGGACGGCATCAATGACTTAGACGATGAAAGTACCGCATCGAACTCTTACGCAAAGCGTGTATCTCTTGATAGCATTTATTCGTTTTCGGGAAATGATGTGTTTGATTTAACCGTTCGACACAGTGATTTCTTTTTGAGAGATCATGAGCCTACTAGCGGGTTTCTTGATCCTTCAGCCTACTTTTCAGACGATTCAACCAAGTTTGAAGATTTTCTTGGGGCAGTACTTTTTGAGGGCAAAGACACCATTAGCGAGTTTCAGTACATTGAATATCAAATGGATGACCCAGATACCGAAGAAGATGAATCGGCTTTTACAGATGCTTCTAAAACGAAGGACCCAGGTATTTATGTAGACCTAGACCCAGAATTCTTTCAAACGATGATCTTGGACAAAGAAGGAGGTTCAGAATTATTATCTCGTTCGAATTTCAAAGATCATTTTCGAGGCATACACCTTTCTTTAGCGGCAGATAACGATTTGATGATGCTTTTAAATTTAACCTCAGGTTATATTGAAGTGGACTACACCTATGATTTTTGGAATACCCAAGACGATAGTGATGCAAGTAATGATGCCATTGATACTGAGGAACGTAGTTTTAGATTAAACTTAGTCTCTGGAGGCTCTTTCGGTATCACCAGTGGTAACGCGGTGAATACTTGGACTGCCGAGAATAACGTCTCAATCATTGATAATCAAGATTTTGTAGAGCGTGTTTACCTTAAAGGGGGTAGCGGTTATCTCGCACAGTTTCAAATTCCTGATGAAATTATTGAAGAGATCAAAGCCAATAATTGGCTCGTAAACGAAGCAAGTATTGTCTTCCATGTGGATCAAGACGCCATGCAACAATATCCAGAGCAGCCATCGCGCTTATACTTGTTCAAAGAGGGGAGTAACTTACCTGTTTATGATGCGATGACAGAGACTTCCAATGATGAAACTCCGCTAGGAATTTTCCTGAATTACGACGGGATATTACAATATGACACTGAAGGCAATAGCTCTCATTATACCGTTCGATTAACCGATTATGTGAATCATGTGGTTCTCCGAGATTCGGTTAACGTTCCGATCAACGTGGCAGTAAGTGCGAACATAGGTCTACCTGTCACTTACGCGGCTAAGGTTTCGGATTCAGATGAAGTGGTTTCGTACCCTCAGATGAGTGCTGCAACTCCATTAAGCACGGTGCTCTATGGTTCGAACACCACGGTGCCTGAAGATAAGCGCTTAGAGCTTCGCATTTATTACACTCAAATTCAGGATTAAACATCAGTAATTACCGATTTCCTCTATATTCCGACGCTTATTGGGGTCATTTCCCTTATGTTTTTTCCTAATTTTGAACCCTAAAACAACCCAATTATGTGCGGAATTGTAGGATATGTCGGTTCGCGAGAAGCTTTCCCAGTAGTTATTAAAGGACTTCAACGTTTAGAATATCGGGGCTATGATAGCGCCGGAGTAATGTTGTATGACGGCAGTGAAGTTCGAGTCAGTAAAACCAAAGGAAAGGTTTTTGACTTAAAGACAAAGGCAGAAGGCGAACAGAATACCAAAGGTTCTTTAGGTATTGGTCATACCCGCTGGGCTACTCATGGTGTTCCAAACGATGTCAATGCGCATCCCCATCAATCGAACTCTGGTCGTATTGTTGCTATTCACAACGGGATTATTGAGAACTACGCTCCCATTAAACAAACTCTTGAAAAACGAGGATATACTTTTCAATCAGATACGGATACAGAAGTACTCGTGAATCTCATCGAAGAGATACAAATTAAGGAAGAGGTTTCGCTTGCTAAGGCGGTTAGACTTGCGTTAAACGAAGTGGTGGGAGCTTATGCATTGGTGGTTTTTGATGCGTCTGACCCATCTACTCTGGTTACCGCACGAATGGGAAGTCCACTTGCTATCGGAGTAGGTGAGAACGAATTTTTTGTCGCCTCTGACGCTAGCCCTTTTATCGAATTTACTTCAAACGCTATTTACTTAGAGGACGGTGAAATGGCAACGATTCGCTTAGATAAGGAAGTGTCTGTTAGAAAAATTGCCAACGACAAGAAAGTAGATCCTTTCATCCATGAACTTCAATTGTCGCTTGAGGAGATCGAAAAGGGCGGATACGACCACTTCATGCTCAAAGAGATCTACGAGCAACCTAAAGCAATTCGAGATACTTATCGCGGTAGGCTAAATGTCGAATCGGGGCTTATTAAAATGGCCGGAATAGACAATCACCTCGACAAGTTTCTCAACGCAAAACGAATTATTATTGCCGCCTGTGGTACTTCTTGGCATGCAGGATTGGTCGCTGAATATATCTTCGAAGACCTTGCCCGTATACCCGTAGAGGTTGAATATGCTTCTGAATTTCGATATCGTAACCCTGTAATCGGCCCTGGAGATGTCCTTATTGCTATCTCTCAGTCTGGTGAAACTGCAGATACTCTGGCTGCTATTAAGATGGCAAAGAGTCGCGGAGCCTTTGTTTTTGGAGTATGTAATGTGGTAGGTTCGTCAATTGCCCGCGAAACACACGCAGGTGCATACACCCATGCTGGCCCTGAGATTGGGGTGGCTTCGACGAAAGCCTTCACCACTCAAATTACTGTACTCACCTTAATTGCTTTAAAGCTAGCTAAGGAGAAAGCTACTATTGGTAATTCTGAGTATGCACATCTCGTTAAAGAGTTAGACTCGATTCCTTCGCACATTGAAACCGTACTTCAATCAGAAGCGGCGATCAAAGAAATTGCTGAGGTATACCACCAATCCACCAATAGTCTTTACCTAGGTCGAGGTTATAATTTCCCCGTAGCACTCGAAGGAGCGCTCAAATTAAAGGAGATTAGTTATATCCACGCCGAAGGGTACCCAGCTGCAGAAATGAAACACGGCCCAATCGCTCTTATCGATGAGTCGATGCCAGTATTCGTGGTGGCCATTAGAAAAGGGCATTATGAGAAGGTGGTAAGTAACATTCAAGAAATCAAGTCTCGAAAGGGTAAGATCATTGCGGTAGTAACTAAAGGAGACACTCAGGTGGCTGAACTAGCCGATCACTGTATCGAAATTCCTGAAATCGAGGAGTCGCTTAGCCCGATGCTCACCACCATCCCATTACAACTATTATCTTATCATATTGCAATTTTACGCGGATGCAACGTAGATCAGCCGCGAAATCTCGCGAAGTCGGTTACCGTGGAGTAACATTATGGGATGGCTTTTGTAACCCGCATGGAGTGGTTATAAGTTTCTTTGTATCAATAACTACCACTAGACTTTGGGATTCGAATTATTCTGAATATCAAGAGTATTTGTATAATCGGATTTGTAAGTACAAAGAGGATATTCTTACCCCCATTGGTTACCGAAAGATTTCTCAAATCTTTAATGAAGAGGGGTTAAAAACTTCAAGGAACTCTGTGTTTACTAACTCGACTGTCCATTCCATTTATAAGAAGGGGAAGATTAGAGAGGAAAGGGTTAATAGGGTTGATACTGTTGAGGTCTCACAACCAACTATTGAGGTTGTCAATTTAGTCTAAACTGAAAAGGTCATCAACGGTACATTCAAATATTCTGGAAAGTTTTAACCCTAATTCCAAAGAAGGGAAATATTTATTATTCTCAATAGAATTGATTGTCTGTCTCGAAACACCCAATTTATTGGATAAATCTTCTTGGGTGAGATTGAATTTACCTCTATACATTCTAATATTATTCTTCATGATTAAGATTTATAGTGAATGTTGAGTTTATATCTAAAAATCAGATTGAATAGTATTAGAATGGTGAATAAATGAAATACCATTACATAGAAGTAAGAAAGTTCATAAACAAAGAAATTAAAGAAAAGAAGAACACCATAGTTGATATACAACGATAATACTAGACTATCCATTCTAATTTTTGAAATGAGTTCGTCCTCAATCTTTTCTTTACAAAAGGAATGAATGATTCCGGAAACAATAATAACGAAAGTCAAAATCTCGTCTAGAATCCCATTTTCAATCCATTGGAAACCTCTAGACCCAATAATATTTTCGGTATTAGAAGTTGTGAAAATGGTTTCAGAATGAAAAAGAGAAAACACTCGTATCTTCAATAAATCTTCAAAACTATCGGTGAAGAGAAGATATATCCCTACGGGAATTGTCAGATAGAATATCCACCCTGATATTCTTTTCCACTTGTGATTAAATAGAAACTTCATGTGTCAAATATTTTTTACAAATGTAAATTATTTTAGACATAATGACAAAAATATTTTACATGTTATATTCTCCGGTTACAAAACCAATCCCATAAGATCAATGTATCACCGTCGAGTAACAATATGCTCTTTTTATCGTCATAGATAAAAAAGAGCTATGAAAAAGATTTTAATAGGGCTTCTTGTGATGATTTTCACTGGACTTTCAGCCCAGCAAGCGCAAATTGAGTTAATAGGAAGACAATCAATAGAGTTAGATTTTGTTGATTATCCGCTTTACGGTCTGAAACTTAAAAACATTTCTTCAGCTGAAATAGAGGTAAGTATTATTTCGCGAGTTAGTAATGAACAAGTTCGCGGATTTGGCCTTGCTCCTAAATCTACTGTGGAAGAGGTGCTAATTGAATCAGATTCCTATGCGCTTTTCACTAATCATTCAGATAACGAAGCATTATTTTCTATTGAGGCAACCCCTAAAGTGGCTGCGCCGGTAACTGAAGTCGACGGGGTTAGCTTTACGTTGAGAAATAACACTATTAAGTCGATCCCGCTAATTATTCCTTCGGTGATGAATCCCAATTTATCTCCTAAATCAAATAGTGGAGTGTACCTCAAATATGGTCAGAAAGTTTACCTCAGAAGAGGAGTTTCAAAGAAACTAATTCTCACGGTTGATGAAACGATTCGTGAGGGCGCCTTAATTGATGTAGATAGTATAATTAGACTTGTTGAAGATGAAAAAATATAGTATTGCAGCCTTTTTATTTATTTTCTCGATGACCTATGCTCTCGCCCAAACTCCCGTAAAAAGCAGAAAAATTAAGGGTGAATGGGAACTTCAAATCGAAGTTGCTGAGGCGGTTGCAGAAGAAACTAAAGACTTAGGGGTATTTGGAAAGATGCTCGCTGGAGCCGTTGCAGGTTTTGTGGATGTGGCCCTTGAGTCTGTCGATGTGGTCTTTGATTTTTACAATAATAACAGCGTTCGATTGACGGTCAAGACGGATGATGAAGCTCCTGAAATCGAAAATTTGAGCTACAGAATCGACCAGGGTAAATTATATATTTTGGGCCTTGAGGAGGGAGATATTGATATTTCGATCGATGGCTACTGGATGTTTGAAGGAAAGAATCTTATTCATTTCGATGAAGATGGAAGCCGAGTTAAAAATGTATACCTAATAAGAAGAAGGTAGAAACACATTTACTAGTTTTGCGCTGTGAATGCAACCTTAAGCGCAATCCTTCGTAAGTTCCTGATTTGGAAATACAAACATATTTCTGAGCGCAATTTTGTTTTAATTCTTAGTGCACTTGTTGGCCTAGTTGCAGGACTAATCGCGGTGCTTATTAAGAATATCACCTACGGTATTCAGTATGTCGGATCTCTCGGGCTTTCGCTTACTCAAAACGGCCTTTACTTTGCTCTTCCGCTCATTGGATTGTCTGCTGTATATCTCATTTGGCATAAACTCTACCGCAAAGGAGTATTTCAACCGATCGCAACCCTTCTATTTGCGCTGTCAAAAAAGGGAGCCAAGGTGGAATCGAACAAGTTTTACATGCCGCTCATTACCGCTCCTTTAACGGTTGGATTTGGGGGTTCGGTCGGTCTGATGAGCCCGGCTATTTTATCTGCTTCGGCAGCATCTTCTGTTTTTGGTGATCTTTTTCATCTGAACCGAAAGACTAGAATGTTACTTATCGGCTGTGCCGCTTCAGGAGTTATTGCAACTAGTTTTCAATCACCTATTGCTGCGGTGATCTTTGCTATTGAAATTTTTAGTTTAGACCTCACATTTGCCTCATTGCTTCCTTTGCTTGTTGCCTCGTTAGTGTCGGTGATCACTTCCTTTTTAGTAGTTGGAGACCAGGTATTATTCACCTTTGATCCCAATGAAGGGTTTAATGTTTCAGATACACTCTTCTATATTGTTCTAGGTGTTATGGCCGGCCTGGTGAGTGTTTATTTTCACAAGGCGCATTTCGCCATTACCGGAGCACTTGAACGCATTAAATCGAGATCCTATCGATTTATTGTGGGGGGTGTAATCATGGGAGCGATGCTCTACTTTATCCCTCCACTTTATGGTGAAGGGTATGGAGTGATCAACGCGCTGCTTTCAGGGAATCATCTAACCGTTATTCAGGGTTCTATGTTTGACCTTTGGTCAGAAAAAACCTATGTGGTAATCTTTCTTCTTTTAGGAATCACCCTTTTTAAGTCACTCGCGATGACCCTTACTATTGCCTCGGGAGGTACAGGAGGTATTATTATTCCTGCTCTAGTAATGGGAAGTTCATTAGGTAACGCGGTTGGTAAGACTTTCAATGCTCTGGGGTTTGCGGTCAATGAGACGCATTTTACCCTGATTGGTATGGCTGGTATTGTAGCCGGAGTTTTAAAAACACCACTTACCGCCATCTTTTTAATCGCTGAAATTACTGGAGGTTATGAGCTTTTTATTCCGCTTATGCTATGCGTTTCAACGGCCTACCTGATTTCGAAAAACAACCTCAGTCATACCATTTATACCAAAGAGTTAGCCGAGAAAAATGCCCTCCTGACCTTTGATAAGGACCAAAGCGTTTTGACGCTGATGAATCTCGACTCGGTGATTGAACAGAATTTTGTTGAACTCGGTCCCGAAATGTCTTTAAGACAATTACTAGAGGAAGGAGTGGCTAAATCGAGTCGAAATTTGTTTCCGGTAGTAAGTGAAGACGGTTCTTTAGAGGGGGTTATTTTGCTTGATGACATTCGATCGGTCCTTTTTGATCAATCCCTTTATGATGTTACGAAGGCTAGGGAGTATATGACTCGTCCGCCAGAGGTGATTGATTATGCTAAAGACAATATGCAGCAGGTCATGCAGCGTTTTCAAGATAGTGGAGCCTGGAACCTCCCCGTTATTCGCGAGGGTAAGTATTACGGCTTTGTGTCGAAATCGAAACTTCTAACTGCCTATCGACGAGAGCTAATCAATTACAGCGTGTAGTTGATAATCAACGGTTTAGATAGAAATATTCGATGATATCCGTTTTGAACCTTGTCTTTGACATTTTAAGAGGCGATTCTTTGTCAAATTCACAACAGCTTTGAAAAAAGCCCTATCTTTCCCCCATCAAACTGGATGAATTAAATCTAATAACCACATGATGAAAAAGTTAATTCTTGTACTAAGCATCCTTTCAAGTGCTTTTGCTCTAGCCCAAACTAGTGTAAATGGAAAGGTTGTAGATCAAAATGGTGCTCCGGTTGCCAATGCGAACGTTATCGTAGTTGGACAATCAGAGGGTGCTGTAGCTGATTTTGACGGAAACTTTGCTTTTACCACTAGCCTTACTCCGCCATTCACCGTGCGTGTTTCAAGTTTAGGGTATACCACAGCAACAGCTACCTTTTCAGGATCGGCCCTAACTGTAACGCTAAATGAATCTTCTACGGCGTTAGATGAAATCGTAATTTCTGCTTCTAGAACTCCTGAGCGTATTTTTGAATCGCCGGTTTCTGTTGAGCGTTTCGGTCTTGCTCAAATTCAGAACGCTACCGCAGAGAGTTTCTACGGAAGTTTACAGAACCTCAAGGGAGTTGATATCAATACCAACTCACTTACTTTTCAATCGATCAACACTCGTGGTTTTGCAACTTTTGCAAACACAAGATTCCTTCAATTAGTGGATGGAATGGACAACACTGCGCCAGGTCTTAACTTCGTTTTAGGTAACCTAGTTGGTATGTCTGAGCTTGATGTTGCAAGTGTTGAGATCTTACCAGGGGCTTCGTCTGCACTTTACGGTGCTGGTGCCTTCAATGGTATCTTATTCATGACTTCTAAAGACCCATTTACTACCGAAGGAGTTAGTGTTTATGGTAAAACAGGTATCACGGTTCAGAATGCAGCTGGTGCTAATGAATACATGGATGTTGGAGTTCGTTTCGCTAAGAAATTCTCTGATAAGCTAGCGATTAAAGCCAACATTACTTACCTGCAAGGTGAGGATTGGCATGCGAACAGCACTCAAGATATGAGTCAGACAGCACTTCCTTACGAGGGGTGGTCTTCACGTCGTTCTAACCCTGGTTATGACGGTCTTAACGTGTATGGTGATGAGGTTGCTACAACCTTAGACTTTGATTACTTCGCAGGCACACCAGCCGGAACTTATGGCAAGGCTTTTGTTTCCCGTACAGGATATGACGAAGCTGCTCTTGCTGACTATGATGCGAAGAGCATGAAGAGAGATATTGGTATCTACTACCGTCCGAATGGAGACGATTTAGAAATCATCTACAACTACCGTAAGGGTACAGGTACTACCATCTATCAAGGAGCTAACCGTTATGCGGTATCAGGTTTTGCGATGACTCAGCAAAAACTAGAAGTTAAAAATGATCACTTCTTTGTTCGTGCCTACATCACTGAAGAAGATTCAGGAGACGCTTATGATACTCGTTTCGCAGCAATCAACATTAACCGTCAGCAATCAGCAGATATGAAGTGGTTTGGTGATTACGTTACGGGATACTTATTATCTAAGCAATTAGGACGTACTGATGCAGATGCTCACAACAATGGTCGTTTGGCTGCTGACTATCCTGTAGATTTTTACAGTCAATTTGGCGCTGCTACCAACTATGGTGCATTTAACCTACAAGGACAAGCTAACAGAAACCGTTTCTTACCTGGTTCGGGTGAATTCAACAATGCATTCACAAAGGTGAGACAAGATGGTGATTTCGCTACAGGAGCTAAGTTCATCGATAACACCAAGTTTAGACACATCAACGGTAACTACAACTTTGCTCACCTTATCAATAATTGGGCAGATTTACAGGTGGGAGGTTCATACCGTCAGTATGAATTAAACTCTAATGGTACGATCTTTACTGATAAAGACGGTCCTATCACCTATAATGAATATGGTGCATACACTCAGATTCAGAAGAAGTTTGCTGATGAGCGTTTGAAAGTAACGGCTTCAGCTCGATACGATAAGAACGAATTCTTAGATGGCTTTGTTTCTCCTCGTATCTCTTTCGGATATACGTTAGGTTCTGCTAGAAATCACAACGTTCGTTTCTCAGCTCAGACAGGTTTCAGAAACCCAACGACTCAAGATTTCTTCATCGGTTTAGATGTAGGACAAGCTATCCTAGTTGGTGGTGCTGAGTCTAACTTAGATCGTGATGTAAGAACCTTCGCAACAAGTGCTCAGGCGCAATCTCTAGGATTGCCTGCTACAGCTACTGTTACAGGTCGCTCAGCATATACGAATTCGTTCTCGCTTTCTTCTGTTCTTGCTGGTGCTCCAGTTAAGAAAGATACTGATCTAGTGGGTGCTGAGGAGATTGAGGCTTACGAAGTAGGTTACCGTGGCCAAATTGGTCCAATCACTCTTGATGTTAGTGCTTACTGGAACCAGTACACGAACTTCAATGCAGCTGAAACTAAAGTAGTACCATTATACGGTCAGGCTGGTGACAACTCACTGTCACTACTTGCACTTCAAAATGGAGATTACAAGGTTTATCAAGCATACTCAAACACAGATGTTCCTGTTAAGTCTTATGGTTTAGTTGCAGGTTTAGATACCAAAGTAGCTGGATTTGACTTAGGAGTGAGCTACACATTGACTGAACTTGACTTCAACGAAGCTGATTATCCAGATTTTGAGGTAGGATTAAACACTCCGAGAGATCGTTTCAAGGCTTCTTTTGGTCACCAAGAGTTAGTTAAGAACTTAGGATTTAACGTAAACTACCGTTATTCAGGATCATATACCTGGGAGGCGTCTTTTGCTGACGGAGAAGTTCCTGCTTTCGATGTTCTTGACGCGTCTATCAACCTTAAATTACCTGAGTACAATAGCGTACTTAAGTTAGGAGGTTCTAATATCGCTGGTGGTGATTATATGACAGCTATCGGTACTGGAATGATTGGTTCTATATACTATGCTTCACTTAATGTGAACTTCTAATCAGAACCTTCTCATAATCAATTTTTAAAGCGCCCCATTACGGGGCGCTTTTATTTTTATAAGAGGTTTTTTACTTCCTCTAATCTCTGTATATTTGCGCTCAAATTAAGTAACAGGCTTTTAGCCATATAACGCTCTAGTAATGTCTCAAGTAACTGGAAAAATTTCACAAGTTGTAGGACCTGTAATCGAT
>Ga0209138_1001534_pt1 | contig 19588 bp, 21 predicted proteins | sample SaaInl3SG_22_DNA_FD_184645 | JGI IMG/M metagenome (GOLD analysis project Ga0209138, IMG submission 184645) | Marine microbial communities from expanding oxygen minimum zones in the Saanich Inlet - ESP_153SG_22_DNA (SPAdes) (version 2) | ecosystem: Environmental > Aquatic > Marine > Intertidal...
CCACAGAATCAAATAACAGCGAACCGTTATCTGGCTCCACCTTGCTCCAACCGATGTTTGGCAATCTTGGTGATTCGAGCAGCTTCACAGTTCCTGGCCACTGGCCAAGGCCTTCGGTTTGAATTCCGTGTTCCATGCCAGTTTCAAACATCACCTGCATGCCGACGCATATTCCTAGGACCGGCCTGGTGGCAGTAAGCCTCTTGTCAATCAGCCTGTCGGCCGATTTTGCGGTCAACTTGTTCATTACAGAACCAAACGCACCCACACCTGGTACCACGAGTCCATCGGCCTCATACACAGCCTTTGGGTCAGCAGTAAGCGTTACCTCCGCACCTGCCACGGCAAGTGCCTTGCAGGCGGAGTGAACATTGCCGGAGCCGTAGTCAAGGACGGTGACCTTTTTGGTCACAGGCTCCCCTTGGTTGATGGCACGCCATCTACTCGAGGATCAATTGCGATTGCAGCGCGAAGCGCTCGAGCAAAAGCCTTGAATTGAGCTTCTGCGATGTGGTGAGGATCTCTTCCTGCCAAGACCGTGATGTGAACGGTCAGGCCAGCGTGGTGCGAAATTGCTTCAAATACGTGGCGCACCAAGGACCCGGTGAAGTGCCCGCCTATCAAGTGGTACTCGAAACCGGCCGGTTCACCCGAGTGAACAAGATACGGCCTACCAGAAACGTCTACTACCGCGCTTGCTAATGCTTCATCCAGTGGCACGCTCGCATCGCCGTAGCGTGCAATCCCAGACTTATCCCCCAGCGCTTCTGCAAGCGCTTGGCCAAAGACAATCGCGATGTCTTCAACGCTGTGGTGGGCATCGATTTCAACATCGCCCGTCGCTTTCACTTTCAAGTCAATCAGAGAGTGCTTCGACAGTGCAGTGAGCATGTGGTCATAGAAAGGAACACCGGTTGAAATGTCTGATTTTCCGGTTCCATCGAGGTTTATCGATAATTCAACGCTGGACTCACTGGTCTTGCGGGTTATCTTTGCTGCACGCTTCAAAGGGAATTCCTAACCTAATTTGTACTCAAGTTTAGTCAAGCAATAGAGCCAGTTCACCAAGAAGTTTGTTTGTTTCCGCCTCGGTGCCAGCAGTTATACGCAGGCAACCCTCGATTCCGACGTCTCGAATAATGATTCCCTTTTCAAGTAATTCATGAAAAACCTTGCTCGGATCTTCAAAGCCAGCAACCAACACAAAATTTGCCTCGGAGGGATATGGCTTTAGACCAAGCTTCTTGACTCCTTCGATAATGCGGTCTCGCTGAACCTTTATTTGATCGACGTTCCTGAGCAACTCGGCACTCGTCTCTAAAGCTGCCATCGCTGCGGCTTGAGTCAGGGCAGAAAGGTGATATGGAAGTCGGACAATCCTCATAGCATCCACAACCGCAGGGTCGGCTGCCATGTAGCCAACACGTGCTCCTGCAAAAGCGAATGCTTTGCTCATGGTCCGGCTTATCACGAGTCTTGGCCTCCCCTCCAATAGAGCCAGCGCACTCGGGCCATCTGCAAACTCCTGGTAGGCCTCGTCTACAAGCAGCATCCCATCAAAGCTCTCATAGGCAGCCTCGATGGTCGCGAGCGACAAAGCGGTTCCCGTCGGGTTATTCGGCCCACAAAGAATGACTATTGAAGGGTTGTGTTTGGCTATCTCTGCACTAACAAAATCTGCGGTCAATTCGAAATTCTCTGGCCTTGGAACCGAGACATAGGGAGTCATGGTGTTCCGTGCAATGTTCGGGTACATCGAATAAGTTGGATCAAAACTCAGGGCTGTGGCCTCGGGCCCACCGAAGGCCTGGAAGAACTGCTGCAAGACTTCATTGGAGCCATTGGCCGCCCAAACCTGCTCAGGTGTAAGCCCCTCACCAAGAAAATCAGCAAGCATTCCGCGAAGTTCCATGAATTCGCGATCTGGGTAACGGTTGAGTGTCAGGGCCGCCTCGGCGATGCGCTGAACAATCCGAAGCGCGACCTCTTCAGGGATGCCAAAGGTGTTCTCATTGACATTTAGCCGGATGGGCACATCTATTTGAGGTGCGCCGTAGGGCAACTGCCCTGCAAGATCTGGTCTCAGTGGAAGGTTCTCAAGGTTTGTCACCTCTAAAGAATAACCAGTTGGGCTAAGGAAGTGCTATTTGCTGCCCAGGCTTGAGATCGACTGTGGACAGCGCGTTCAGCTTGACAACCGTGGCTATCCAATCGCGAGGGTCCTGACCTGCACCGTGCTGGTCGGCTAGATTCCAAAGCGAGTCGCCGGCTTGAATGGTTATCAGTTCCAGTGCCACTGGTTCGGTGTTTCCTGCGAAGGAGCCTGTGATTCCAAGCACGCTAATACCAAAACTCATCGCGATGATCGCAACGAGACGCAGTAGGCGGCGAGGGTGTGTCAGCTGGTACTTTCCTAGAACTAACATCTTGACTCCTTCTGTTCGATACTTTGTTTCGAACACTTGTTCTATTATTGACTCACATTTTTGAAATTGCAAGCTTATTTCGACATTCTCGTGTCGTTTATCGAAAATGTGTTTGTTTTTCCGAGGAAATCCGAATACAGTTTCGATAGGGATAGTAAATAACTACCCTCAGACATTTTCGAAGGGACGCCAGTGGACACCTCAGATCTATCCAACGTTCAGCAGCGCATTCTCACTGTTATTCAAGATTCGATGACTTCTAGGAACTACGCCCCTTCGATGCGCGAGATCGGTGAGGCCGTCGGCCTTTCCTCAACCGCCAGCGTTTCTCACCAGTTGAACAAGCTTGAACTACTTGGCTTTATCAGCCGAGACCCGAGGCGACCAAGAACCATTGACCTACTTGGCGTCGAGCCAGCACCAGACGCCTTCAACCCAGATGCCGCGATGGTGCCGCTAGTGGGACGAATCGCAGCCGGTGGTCCTATTACTGCCGAGCAGAATGTCGAAGATGTTTTTGCTTTACCGAGACAACTTGTTGGTCAGGGTGAGCTATTTCTATTGAAGGTTGTCGGTGAGTCGATGGTTGATGCCGCGATCTGTGACGGCGACTGGGTTGTAGTTAGGCAGCAGCAGACCGCAAATAACGGAGACATCGTTGCAGCCCTTCTTGAAGAAGAGGCGACCGTCAAGACCTTCAAGCAGCGCGACGGCCACACCTGGCTACTTCCAAGGAACTCCGCATTTGAACCGATTCTCGGTGATCACGCGGTAATCCTCGGCAAGGTAGTTGCAGTTCTTAGGTCTGTATAGCCGCTTTTGTCAGCTCGGCCGCGAGGTCTTCCTTTACGAGCGCGCTGAGCTTGGTGCCCTCTTCGATGTACTCAATGCTCTTTACTTTTCCCACTAGGTGAACCTTGGACACCAAGTCTCCCCTGTCGAAGGGAATAACACCCTCAAACACAATCTCAGGCTTTGGTAGTAAAGCGGCGATGGCTGCTTCCAGCTCCGGTATCCCCAATCCAGTTCGTGCCGACACCAGCAGCGCACCCGGAACCAAGCCTCTAAGTCGAACCTGGTCTTCATCGGAAACCAAGTCGGCTTTATTGAAAACTATTATTTCCTCGACAGCGGAAGCTTCAACATCGGCAATCACCTCGTGGACGGTCTTTATCTGACCTATTGGATCAGGGTCAGTGGCGTCAACCACATGAACAATTAGGTCGGCCGCTGAAATTTCTTCGAGTGTCGAGCGGAAAGCTTCCACCAGTTGATGTGGCAGGGATTTCACAAACCCGACCGTGTCCGCCAAGGTGTAAGAGCGACCATCAGGTGTCTCGTGGCGCCTAATGGTTGGGTCCAGGGTTGCAAACAGAGCATTTTCAACCAGTACTCCAGCTCGAGTAAATCGGTTTAGCAGGGAGGACTTGCCAGCGTTTGTGTAACCGGCGATGGCAACCTGTGGCACGCCCGCCTTTTCCCGCTTTGATCTCTTGGTATCACGTGCGCTCTTCATAAGAGAGATCTCTTTGCGCAGCTTGGCCATCTTGGTGTTTATTCGTCTTCGGTCAAGTTCAATTTTCGTTTCACCGGGACCACGAGATCCGATACCAACACCACCGGCTGCCTGACCACCGGCCTGACGAGACATCGACTCTCCCCAACCGCGGAGTCGGGGCAATAGATACTCAAGCTGCGCTAGCTCAACCTGAGCTTTACCCTCTTTACTCTTCGCGTGTTGAGCAAAGATGTCCAAAATGATGGCGGTCCGGTCTACGACCTTTACCTTCACAATGTCCTCGAGCGTTCGTCGCTGAGATGGCGCCAGCTCAGCATCGGCGATGACCGTGTCTGCCCCGAGACTCTTCACCAAGTCCTTGAGCTCATCAGCCTTACCTTTACCCAGGTAGCTGGCGGGGTCAGGCTTTGCCCTGCGCTGCAGCAACCCATCCAGAACCTGCGCTCCGGCTGTTTCAGCGAGCGCAGCAAGCTCGCGGAGTGAATTCTCGGCACCGGTAAGGGTACCGGTTCCCCAAACGCCTATCAGAACAACTTTTTCGAGCCTTAGCTGGCGATACTCGACCTCGGAGATGTCCTCGAGTTCAGTCGAGAGCCCCGGCACGCGCCTGAGCGATGCCCGCTCTTCGAGATCAAACTGATCGCCGTCAAATTCTGAAGCCGGAGCAAGTGAGCCCCTACGCAAAATGCGGTCGATAGTTGATTCAGATTCCATTGTGGTTTAACACTATGCCTGTATTAGGTTTGAGATATGTCTCAGGAGCACTATTTCAGCTCAGAGCCAACAACCAAAAAAGCAGAAACACAAATCTCGTTTGACGTTGCTGGCAAGAACTTCATTATGGCCGGGGCAAGCGGAACCTTTAGTGCAACAAAACTGGACCCTGGCACAAAGGTTTTATTGAACCAATGGCAACTCTTCCCCAAAGACGGAAACGTTCTGGACCTCGGATGCGGTTGGGGACCAATCGGTGTCTCAATTGCCTACCTAAACCCAGAGACAAAGGTTTTCTGTGTGGATATCAATAACCGCAGTGTCGATCAGACCCTGGCCAACGCCAGCAAGGCTGAGGTAAAAAACCTGTCGGCCATGCTGGCCGATGACCTTCCAGCAGAAATAACCTTCAGCGCTATCTGGTCCAACCCCCCGATTCGAATCGGAAAAGCAGCATTGCACGAGCTCATGCTCAAATACATTCCCCGCCTGGAACCGCTTGGAAAGGCCTACCTGGTAGTTCAAAAAAATTTAGGCTCTGATTCATTACAGCGCTGGCTCGAGGAAAAGTTTCCCGATCACAGCATCAGAAGAGTTGGAACTGAGAAAAACTACCGCGTTCTAGAGGTAATTAGCCCAGCCACTGCCCCGAGTAAGTAAGTTCTGCGGGCCCACTAATTGCCACGTGCTCGCCGTCCTCGGTAGGGAACATCCTCACGGCAACGTCACCACCTGGAACACTTACCTTCCAGAAGTTCTGACTACCGCCAGCCCAGTGCCTGATCGCAATTGCTGCAGCTGCAACCCCAGTGCCGCAGCTAAGCGTTTCTCCTGAGCCACGCTCATGAACCCTCATCGTCAACCCCGCAACCCCCTGGCTCACGAGTGGCTCATCCAAGACCACAAACTCAACATTTGCACCGTCCGGCTGCACCGGGTCCAGTTGAGGGGCCCTGGTCAGTTCTAACCCTTCAAGTTCATCCAGATTGGCCAATGCCACCACAACGTGAGGATTTCCAACGTTTATCTCTAAGCCGGGTCTTGTAACTTGCAATCCTGCCGCGCTAACTAAAGTTTCATCGTCCCCGAGAGTGAATAACCCAAGGTCAACAGCAAAGCCGTTCACTGTTGCAGTTATGTCCTTTATGCCATCTCTGGTTGCAACCGGAAGCGTGCTGCCTTCGGTTAGGGTGGCGAGATTGTTTTCAAGCAAGAACCTGGCAAAAACCCGAATCCCGTTGCCACACATTTCTGCTTCGCTGCCATCTGAGTTTCGGTAGTCCATAAACCATTCGGCACCGGGTTCTGCTTCAAGTAAATGAGCAACTTCAGGGGATTTAGAGGTTGGCTTGACGATTATTAGGCCATCAGCACCAATACCAAAGTGGCGGTCACACATTTTTGCAACTTGGTCCTGAGAAAGTGACAGCTGTCCGGGCTTATCCAGAATAAGGATGAAGTCGTTTCCAGTGCCGTGGCCCTTGGTAAATTCGATGCTCATCGCTCCAGCCTAATTCGCTCAAGAGCGCTGGCTAGCAATTCAGAGTTATCCGGCAACCAGTGAATTCTCTTGTCGCGCCTAAACCAAGACATTTGTCGCCTTGCATAACGGTTAGTCAACTGAATAGTGGTGTCGATAGCCTCCTGGCGGTCACTGACGCCTTGAATGTAATCGAACGCCTGCTGGTAACCGATTGCGGCTCTGGCGGTCTTAGATAGTGGCTCGGGGGCGGCCAGCAAACCTTTAGCTTCTTCAAGCAGGCCTTCAGACCACATGTTCTTGACTCTGTTTTCGATTCTGTCTTTCAGCACCGGCCGCTCAACGTTAATTCCAATGGTCAGCGTTGGCCTGATGTATTGCTGCTCCGGGAGCGAAGCACTGAAAGGCTGACCGGTGAGTTCAATGACCTCTAGGGCCCTAATTACTTTGCGAACGTTGCGAGCATGAATCTGATCCGCGGCTACTGGGTCTTTCAGCTCGAGCCTTTGATGCATTTCAAGGTTCCCAATTTCAGCTGCTTCCGCTTCAAGTCTCTGCCTCACCGCAGGGTCCGTTGGAGCAAAGTCGAGCTTGTCCAAGGCTGCGGAGAGGTAGAACATGCTGCCGCCGACAAAGACGGGCAGCTTGCCAGCGTCAATGATTTCTTGCACCTTGGCTTTTGCAAGCAGGCTGTATTCGACAGCCGTCATTTCCTGACTCGGGGATATCTCATCGAAGAGATGATGAATCACACCGCCACGCTCTTCTGAAGAGAGCTTGGCGGTGCCAATGTCGAGACCTTGATAAAGCTGCATTGCATCCGCATTTATTACTTCAGCTTCGATGTTGTTTTTGGCAAGTTCCTCAATCACTTCGAGGCTGAGCCTAGATTTGCCTGAGGCCGTCGGCCCAATTATTGCTAGCGTGCTAAATGGCACTTTTCACTCGAATCGGCAGACCTAGGCCGACCTTTGTTGAACCGGCTGCCGGAACACCACAGCTCTCCAGCTGCCTGCGGTCGTGAGCATCTCCCCCGCTGGTTCGTCTGACTTCATAAAGCGATCCTGGACTGTGGTCAGCAACCAAGAAATACGGTGCAGCTCTAGTGATAACAACCCTTACCGCATCCCCAGGCCTTGGCACTTCCCCACCCTCTGGAACTTCAAAGTGGACCAGCCTGTTGTCCCTGGCCCTGCCAGTCAATCGGTTTGTCTTGCCGTCTTTACGACCCTCTTCGCTTGAAACAAGCAGCTCAACCTCGGTACCAACAATTAGCTTATTAGCCTCCCAGGAAACCTCATTGACAACCGCAAGCAGTCGTTCGTAGCGATCCTGAACAACTTCCTTTGGAAGCTGGTCTTCCATCTCTGCCGCAGGAGTTCCCGGTCTCTTTGAGTATTGGAATGTAAAAGAAGAAACAAACTGTGACTTTCTAACGACATCGAGGGTGTCCTGGAAATCCTCCTCGGTCTCCCCCGGGAAACCAACAATAATGTCGGTTGTAATAGCAGCTTCGGGCATTACCGCCCTTACCCTGTCGAGGATGCCAAGGAATTTTGTGGCCCGGTAGCTGCGCTTCATGGCCTTCAATATCTTGTCTGACCCTGACTGCAGTGGCATGTGCAATTGCGGCATGACATTTGGGGTTTCTGCCATCGCGGCTATGACGTCATCGGTAAAAGCCGCTGGGTGAGGAGATGTAAACCTCACGCGCTCGAGCCCCTCTATTTCGCCACAGGCACGAAGCAGCTTCGCGAAAGCTCCCCGATCACCGAATTCAACCCCGTAAGTATTGACGTTTTGTCCAAGCAGCGTGACTTCAATTGCTCCATCGGCAACCAGGGCCTTTACCTCAGCCAAGATCTCCCCTGGCCTTCGGTCTTTTTCCTTGCCGCGGAGAGCCGGCACGATGCAGAAGGTGCAGGTGTTGTTACAGCCAACCGAAATCGACACCCAACCGCTGAAAGAGCTTTCGCGCTTGGAAGGAAGAGTAGATGGGAAGACATCAAGCGACTCTAGGATTTCTATTTGAGCTTCAGCGTTGTGCTTGGCTCTATCCAGTAGCGCTGGTAAAACGCCCATGTTGTGGGTACCAAAAACAACGTCAACCCAGGGCGCCTTTTCTAAAATCAGATCTTGGTCCTTTTGAGCCAGGCAACCGCCTACTGCAATCTGCAGATTTGGGTTAGCTTCCTTTTTTGGAAGCAGCATCCCCAAAGTGCCATAGAGCTTATTGTCGGCATTTTCCCTGACCGCGCAGGTGTTGAAAACAATCAAATCTGGGTCGGTCTCACTGGCTTGCTCATAGCCAGCACTCTCCAGTAACCCGGAGATTCTCTCGGAGTCGTGGACGTTCATTTGGCACCCGAAGGTGCGGACTTCATAGGTTAGAGACATGACTGTCTAGATTTTAGCCTCTTGAACTGATATCCCGAAGCACCGAGGACACCAGCCCAGAGCTGAAACCCCTTCGCATCAAGAAACCAGAGACCCTGCGATACTTGGCGTCCTTTTCTAGCGACCCAAGCTTGTCCCATCTGTTGCGGGCTAATTCCAGAGCGATTTCAGCTTCGTCCTCGGGGTTTATTTCTGCTAGCGCGAGCTCTACGAACTCTTTTGGCACGCCCTTTTGAGATAGCTCTCGGCCGATAATTCTTGCCGACTTGCCTCTTTCGACCCTCGAGCGCACATAGGAGTGAGCAAATGCCTGATCGTCAATGAGATTTACTTCTTCGAACCGGTCCAGAAGCGGCAGCGCTATCTCGGAAGGGATTTCACGTTTTTCAAGAATTATTGCCAGCTGCTTCTTGGTCTTCATGCTGCGAGAAAGCTGGAAAAGCAGCACATTTCGTGCACGCTTTTCCAGCTTCTCGAAAGAAGGCTCGTTAGCCATCGTTAGCGGCCTTGGCCACCGGCTTTACTTCCTCTGCAACTTCTTCTGCTGGTAGGTCTGCGACTGGCCTCGGCACTCCGATTCCAAGCTTCACCTTGATCTTCTGCTCAACGGTGTTTGCAATCTCCGGGTTGTCCTTCAAGTACTTGCGAGAGTTTTCTTTACCCTGACCAAGCTGTTCACCATCGAAGGTGTACCAGGCACCGGACTTAGTGACCACGTCGTGCTCAACACCAAAGTCAATAAGGCTTCCCTCGCGAGAGATTCCCTCTCCGAACATGATGTCGAATTCTGCCTGCCTGAAAGGAGCTGCAAGCTTGTTCTTGACAACCTTCACCCTCGAGCGGTTACCCACAGCGTTCTGGCCGTCCTTGAGAGTTTCGATTCTGCGGATGTCTAGACGCACAGAAGCGTAGAACTTCAACGCCTTACCACCCGAGGTGGTTTCAGGTGAACCGAAGAACACTCCGATCTTCTCTCGAAGCTGGTTGATAAAGATTGCGGTGGTTCCGGTGTTGCTAACCGCACCGGTTAGCTTCCTTAGAGCCTGTGACATCAACCTGGCCTGTAGACCAACGTGAGAATCACCCATCTCGCCTTCGATTTCTGCTCGTGGCACAAGCGCTGCCACCGAGTCGATGACAACGATGTCGATGGAGCCTGACCTGATAAGCATGTCCATGATTTCTAGAGCCTGCTCGCCAGTGTCTGGCTGGCTGACCAATAGCGAGTCGATGTCGACGCCAAGCTTTGCCGCGTAAATCGGATCCAGTGCGTGCTCGGCGTCGATGAAGGCGGCAGTGCCTCCCGCTGCTTGAGCACTTGCAATCGCGTGCAGTGCGATTGTGGTCTTACCGGATGCTTCCGGTCCATAAATCTCTACTATTCGACCCCTTGGCAAGCCGCCGGTACCAAGCGCACTGTCAAGTGCAATCGAGCCGGTTGGAATTACCTCAATTGGGGCGCGCTCTTCCGAGCCCAATCGCATGACTGAACCCTTGCCGAACTGGCGATCAATCTGCGCAAGGGCTGTGTCTAGGGCTTTTTCTCTATCTGATGCACTTGGCATTATGACCTCTCTTTTGACGCGTTTCGTCTTGTTTCAATCGAAGCTACGCTCCGACTGGGACATTTTGGAGATTGATCAAGAACTCTCTTGATAAGTCACCTATTTGCCCAGCTGTTAGTAACACTAAACGTTCGAACAAAATTTCGAATGATTACTTTTCGGCGTGTTGCTTTGTCTTGGGTCTTCCGTGCCAACGCTCCTTGGGAACGCCGAGGTGGGCGCATAGGGCCAACCAAACATCTTTGGGGTTTTCCCCTTCAGAAATCAGTTCCATCGGGGTCTTATCGGACCTGTCGGTCAATCGTGTGTCTCGAAGCACAACGGCTGCAAACGCAGGCCCAAATTCTTCATCGACTAGTTGTCTGAATTGGGAAAGCTTCAATGGATTATCTAACTAACTTTGATTTGCGCAATCTAAAAGACCGGAAAACACGAGGAAGCATTGAGCGCAGCTGCGCTACTGCCTGGTGAAAAGATCGGCTTCGGTGACAAAAGCGTCTGGCACAGTGTCGGGGATGAAAGTGTTGTCGACAAATAGTCCCTCAGCAGTAGCAACCCGGTCAGATACCTCGCGAAGCAGCTGCGCCAGTGGGACGTCAAGGGCTTCTGTTACTGAAGCAAGAATTTCGGAAGAAGCCTCTTTTTGACCGCGCTCGACTTCGGACAGGTAACCGAGTGCGACTGACGCCTTGGCGGCAACCTGTCTCAAGGTCTGACCCTGTTCGAGTCGGTGATTGCGAAGCACATCACCAATTTCTTGTCTAAGCAGTACCAATGTTTCCTCCTGGCCAATAATCTATCGGCTGATAGTGACAAATTAGTAAAACTGTCTGAATGTTTCCTGATGGATAACAAAGCTAGTGGCTCAAATGTTCCCTGAGGATCTCGAGTGCCCGCTCTGCAGCAGCCTGCCTTATTTCATTTCTGGAACCCGCAAACCGCTCAGCAAAAACCGCAATTCCCGCTGCCGAACTAAGCCCAATGAATACTTCTCCCGCGACATGCCCAGCAACATTCTCTGGCCCGGCAACACCGGTGGTCGATATCCCGATGACCGATGCTGCATCTTGACCACTGGCCTTCGCAAATTTCGCCCTGACACCCTCGGCCATCTGGGCACAAACTTCCGCGTCAACCGCCGTTTGATTCTCAATCAGCGAAGGCGAAACACCCAGCAGCTGTTGCTTTATCGAATCTTGGTAGGCGACGACCGAGCCGAGCACAACCTTTGATGCACCCGAAACAGAAACCAGCTCCGAGGCAATAAGACCCCCGGTCAACGATTCAGCAGTCGCAATAAACAACTGCTTCTCAGTGCAGAGTCTTATAACTTGCTCGGCCACAGGATCTTCACTCCAGACCAAACCGTCAGCACAACGGTGAACCACAAAACTGCCTGGCCTAGGCCAACGAACCACGGGCCCAAGGCTTCGAAAGGGGCCAGCAGCAGCGACACTGCAATGATCTGCATCACTGTCTTGAACTTTCCACCACCGGTTGCAGCAATTACTTTTTTCCTGGCAACAACGAGTCGGTAGACGGTTATGAACAACTCTCTAGCCAAAATGATTATTGTTGCCGCCCACGGCACCGCCCCCACAATGGACAGCGCAATCAACGAGCCTGAAAGTAGGGCCTTGTCGGCGATTGGGTCAAGTAGCTTCCCAAGATCAGAAACCAGGTTGCGTTTTCTGGCGATAGCGCCATCAATACCATCGGTGGAGGCCGCCAAGACCAGTAGCACAAGCGCGATGAATCTGCCCCAAAAATCCCAGTTGTCCAAAATTAGCCAAAGCACGATTGGAACCATGGCCAGCCTGGATATGGTGATCAGATTCGGTGTTTGCCTGTACAAAAAGCTGTTAGAAGTCATCGCGCCTGCCGGTGAGCTGCCAGGCATCTTCGTCTGGCTCTTCATCCTGGTCACCTTCGCTGTAGCCGGTGTCGCCGTCCACCACCGCGGTTGTTTGACCGCTCAGTTTGGCCAGCAAAGCTGGCAGGTCGTCTGGCCGGATCAGAACGTCTCTGGCCTTAGAGCCTTCAGAAGGCCCAACCACTCCCCTTGATTCCAGCAGGTCCATCAAACGACCCGCCTTGGCAAAACCAACTCTGAGCTTGCGCTGCAACATCGAGGTTGACCCGAACTGAGAATTTACAATCAGATCGCAGGCTGCAAGAAGCACCTCTAAGTCATCGCCAATATCACTGTCAATGACCTTGCTGGAAGCCTGCTGGGTGACATCGCTGCGGTATTCCGGATCCATCTGGGCTTTTACATGGTCCACGACCTTCAAAAGCTCATCTTCAGAAACCCAAGCGCCCTGCACGCGAAGCGCCTTATTGGTTCCCATTGGCGCGAAGAGAGCATCTCCCTGCCCAACCAGCTTCTCAGCACCTGGCTGATCCAAAATCACCCGTGAATCTGTCACAGAAGAAACTGAGAACGCAAGCCTTGACGGCACGTTTGCCTTAATCAACCCTGTAACGACATCCACGGAGGGTCGCTGGGTGGCAAGTATCAAGTGAATTCCAGATGCCCTCGCCAGCTGCGTGATTCGAACAATCGAATCTTCAACATCACGTGGAGCAACAATCATGAGGTCTGCAAGCTCATCGACCACAACCAGCAAATAAGGGTAGGGCTGCAGTTCTCGCTTCGAGCCCTCAGGCACCCTTATGGTTCCGGCCACCACGGCGCGGTTGAAATCATCGATGTGCTTGAAGCCGAAGGATGCCAAATCGTCGTAGCGAGAGTCCATTTCACGAACCACCCATTGCAGAGCTTCCGCGGCCTTTTTTGGGTTAGTAATAATCGGTGTAACCAGGTGAGGAACACCCTGATAAACCGATAGTTCAACTCGCTTGGGGTCAACCAAAACCATTCTGACTTCGGCAGGAGTCGCACGCATCAAAATGGAACAAATCATGGAGTTCACAAAGCTTGACTTACCAGCCCCGGTGGCACCCGCCACCAAGAGGTGAGGCATCTTGGCAAGGTTTGCAATCAGGTAACCGCCCTCAACATCCTTACCGACACCGATGGTGAGCGGGTGCTGAACACCGGTGGCAGCCTTTGATTTCAAAACATCACCGAGCGAAACAGTCTCGCGGTCGGTGTTTGGAATCTCGATTCCAATGGCGCTTTTACCCGGGATCGGAGCCAAAATCCTGACTTCGTTAGATGCCACCGCATAGCTGATGTTGTTAGTTAGCCTCGTGACAGCCTCAACCTTTACACCTGGCGCGAGTTCAACCTCATAGCGAGTGACAGTTGGGCCGCGCTGAAAGTCAGAAACTCTTGCCTGAACATCGAACTCTTGGAAGACATCGTTGATTGCTTTCACAATCAATTCATTGGCAGCCGACTTAGTTTTTGGCGGAGTACCGGCAGCAAGTAGACCCAAGGCCGGCAACATGTAAGGCCGCCTTACCTTTTCGGCCTTTGGAATGTCAATTGGCTCGGTGAGACCCTCCTCCTGGGAGAAAAACTCTGGCTCTTGATCCGCTTGATCCAGATCTACCGGCTCCTCGGGAAGATCAACCGCCACAACCTCAGCTTCAAGGTCTTCAGTGATGAAATCATCGATGTCACTCACCACTGGTGAATCAAATGCTGGTTCTGAATCCTTTTCTTTCTTCCACCAATTGGACTTCTTCGCATCAAAGGCATCGGTTTCTACCTCAACCTGCTTTTCGCCAAAGAGATATGCGTAGAGCTTTTTGAGGTTGGCCAAAACCTTATTGGGCGCAGTTCCTGTCATCACCAAAGCAGAAACCACTGCAAGCAAAACAAGAGCTGGAACAGCCCCATAAATGGTCAGCACGCTCACCAGCGGACCACCGATCAACCAGCCAAACAGTCCGCCTGCCTCTGCGATAGCGTCAACCCCGTCTTGCGGTGATGGCAGCGTTGAAAAAGCGTGAAAGAACCCAGAAACAACAGATAAAAATAACCAAAAGCCAAGGGCAAACCTTGAGCTATCACGGACCGACGCCGGATGCCTGAACAAATAAAGCGCGTAACCAAAAAAGACCACTGGCAAAGAGTATGAAACCAACCCGAACAGCATGCCGAAACTGTAGTTATGTGCAATCTGGGCCCAAGGTTCTTGAATTAAGAACCAGGCGTTTAACCCACCGGCGATGCTGAGCAATAACAAGAAAAATGGAGCGCCGTCTCGACGGTCTTCCTTGGCTAGCTTTTCGGTACTGAAAGCCCTGATAATTCCACCAAAAAAGTGAGCGACGGCTAAGTAGCCGGCGGTCAGTTTTGCACCGGCCCCCGCAGAAGACTTTGCTTTCTGAGCTACCGCCCTAGACCTTGCGGGCGCAGCCTTTTTAGGCCGGGCATTAGAGGTCGAACGGCGCGGGGGTGGAGTCTTTGTAGCCATGGCTAAAAAACTAGCAATCTATTGGCAAAAACCCTGTTAGGCAGAGCGAGTTGAGTAAACAACGATCGGAATGATCATTGGGCGTCTGCGGTGTGCTTTTGACACCCAAGTTCCAATGGTTCTTCTAATCACCTGCTGGAATGCATGGGAGTCTCTGGTCCCCTGTCCGGCGGCTGCCACAAGGGCAGTTCGAATCTGAGGCAGAATGTCGTCGAAGACGTGATCGTCTTCGGCATAGGCCCTGGCTTTGATTTCTGGGCCCTCGACAATGTCTCCAGTGGCCTTGTCAACAACCACGAAGATTGAGATAAAGCCCTCCTCGGACAGAATTCGCCTGTCCTTGAGGTCATCTTCGGTGATCTTGCCAACAGTCTTGCCGTCAACGTAGAGCATGTCGCAGCTGATGCGGCCAACGATGTTGCAAAGCCCATCCGCCATGTCGATAACCGCGCCATCTTCGGCCAACAGGGTTCTTTCAACAGGGACACCGGTCTTTATTGCCAAATCGGCATTGGCCTGCAGGTGCCTGAACTCACCGTGAATCGGAAGCACGTTTTTGGGCTTCAAGATGTTGTAGCAGTAGAGCAATTCCCCTGCTGCGGCGTGACCAGACACGTGCACCTTGGCATTGCCCTTGTGGACAACATGTGCGCCGATTTTGGTCAAGCCATCGATTACCCGGTAGACCGCATTCTCGTTGCCTGGAATCAAGGAGCTGGCAAGCAAAACGGTATCGCCCTTGCCAATTTCAATCTGGTGGTCTTGCCTTGCAATCCTAGAAAGCACCGCCATCGGCTCTCCCTGGCTACCGGTGGACATGAAGACAACTTTGCTGTCCGGGATATCCCCCGCCTTTTTCAAATCAACAACCTGTCCGGCAGGAACCCGCAAGTAACCGAGGTCTTCTGCAATGGTCATGTTTCTCACCATGCTGCGACCTACAAAAACAACCTTGCGATTATTCGCAACTGCCGCATCAATAACCTGTTGAATGCGGTGAACGTGGGAGCTGAAAGATGCCACCACCACTTTGCCTGGAGTCTTGGCAATGACGTTTTCAATTACCGGTCCAATGTCCCTCTCCAGTGGCGTGAACCCTGGAACATCAGCATTGGTGCTGTCGACCATAAAGAGGTCTAACCCCTCTTCGCCAATCTTGGCAAAAGCTCGCAGGTCGGTCAGCCTGCCATCAAGTGGCAGCTGGTCCATCTTGAAGTCGCCTGTCGCCAATACAGTTCCAGCGCTACTTCTGATAATTACGGCCAAAGAGTCTGGAATCGAGTGATTTACGGCTACAAACTCCAGTTCAAAAGGACCTAGCCTTTCGACCTGCCCTTCTTTGACGGTGTGGGTAAGTGGCACCATTCGGTGCTCCTTTAGCTTCGCTTCCAGCAGCGCGAGGGTCAAATTTGAACCAAGAATTGGGATGTCTTTTTTGTGGCGCAGTAAGAATGGAACGCCACCGATGTGGTCTTCGTGGCCGTGGGTCAAAACCATGCCCACTATGCGATCAAGCTTGTCCTCCAGGTAGCTAAAGTCAGGCAAAATCAGATCAACACCGGGCTGTGTTTCCTCCGGAAACAGCACGCCGCAGTCCACGATCATGATTTGCTCATCGAGCTCAAAGACGGTCATGTTTCGACCGATTTCACCCAGGCCGCCCAGTGGGATTATGCGCAGTGTTCCAGGCTTCAGTACCGGAGGTTCTAGTAGCTCCACTATCTGGTTGTCCCTGCAACCTTGGGCAGTGCTCCGCCAGCAGCAGCATTTCTGTCTGGACGGAAGTTATCAAAGCTCAGGCCAGGAACACTTAGAACTTGATCGATTCCAGCTTCGATTGCAGCAGCCTCACTGTCCTCTGGACCAACCAGCGGCAACCTGACCCTTGGAGAAGAAATGTGTCCAAGGCCGTGCAGAACATACTTTGCGGCCACGGTTCCTGGAACATGAGTCATGATGGCGCGCTGCAATGGCTCAAGCGCGTTGTGAACCTCTTGGGCGCTGTGGAAATCATTTGCGTTTGTCGCATCGACGATTGCTCTATAGGCATGGGGTGCAATGTTCGCAGTCACGCCGATCAAGCCGGTAGCTCCAATAGATAGATGAGGCAGCACATACGGGTCATCCCCTGAGAAATACATCAGGCCGGTTTCAAGCAGCAATCTAGAAACTTGCGCCAGGTCACCCTTGGCGTCCTTTATAGCAACAATGTTTGGGTGCTTTGCTGCTCGGTGAAAGGTGTCGTAGCTAATTGCAACTCCGGTGCGACCGGGAATGTCGTAGAGAATCACCGGCAAATCGGTTGCATCTGAAATCATCCTGAAGTGCGTAAGAATTCCAGCCTGAGTGGGCTTGTTGTAATAGGGGGTGACGATCATAACGCCGTCAGCACCGGCTTTTTCACTTGCCTTATAAAGCTGAATGGCGTGAGCGGTTTCATTCGAGCCACCACCGGTGATGATCTTTGCTCTGCCGTCAGCAACTGACTTACCAACCTGGACAAGCTTGATTTTTTCAGCATCGGTAAGCGTGGAGGTTTCACCAGTAGTGCCGGTAACCACAACGCCATCGGCACCGTTGGAAATTACGTAGTCGATGTGCTTTTCAGTCGCAGCCCAATCAACTTCACCGTCGGAAGTCATTGGAGTGACAAGCGCAACCAGCACCTGACCAAACACGTCTTTTTGTTCTATAGCCATCCCGATAGCCTACTGCCACCCAGGACGCACTCACTAAGGAGCTACGCGACCGTTTTCGTTGAAGGACTCATAGCTCAGTGGCATGAGCTTTGCCCAGGCGTCTTCCATCTTCTCAGCACACATTTCAATTTCGCGCTGTGGGAAGGAGGGAAAGTGAGTGCCTTCGCGCTTGGTGCGAAGTGACAAGAAGTTCATCAGTGACCTTGAGTTCATGGTCACATACATGCTCGAGTAAATGTTCACTGGCAGCACGATTCTGGCTACCTCTCGGGCCACGCCGGCTTCAAGCATGCGCTTATAGGATTCGTAAGCCGCACGAGTTACAGCCATGGTTTCCTGGGTAACTAAAGCGGTTTGCTCCGCAGTGCCATCCTCAAAATCGTATGCACCTGGTTTGCCGACCTGAATTAACTTGCGCTCAGGACCTGGAACATAAAAAACCGGTCTCAGTTCGCGGTAGCGACCTGACTCCTCGTTGTAACTAGCGATGCGGTGGCGCATGAACTCTCTGAATACAAAGATTGGAGCCTGCACGTAAAAAGTCATTGAGTTGTGCTCAAAGGGCGAGCCGTGACGATCGCGCATCAGGTAGTTGATCAAACCCTTGTCGCGCTTTTCGACCTCAGCCGTGTCCTGCATGGCACCCTCAAGGGTTTGCTCCCCTTGCGTGGAAACCCTGGCTGCAAACAGCACATCGGCGTCTTGGGCGCTGGAGCGAACCAGCTCAACTGTTACATCACTGCGGAATTCAATTTCGGTCACTGGATAACCCTATTCCAGTGGAAAAGTAAAAAAGCGCAACACTCCGCTATTGGTGCTAGCAATCACCTACGCTTGAGCAAATGGACTCCACGCTTTTGATCACTCTTGCCCTGTTGGGCGCAGGCATCATCGCAGGATTGGTCTACCGTTTTTTCCACGGTCGAGGCCACAAAGTGGTTGGCAATGAGTGCATAAGTCTTGAAAAACTTGCCGTTTCCAAAAACGGCGATCCGGTGACAAGTTTTGGCAAAACTGCCACGCTGGTTCAGTTTTCTACCCAGTACTGCGGGCAATGCCCGGGTGTCAGGCGAGCGCTAGCAAAACTGGAATACCGTCACGGAGACGTGTTGTTCATTGAGGCCGACATCACTGAGCGCCTGAATCTTGCAGCCCACTTCAACATCACGCAAACGCCCACGGTGCTCGTGCTAGACAGCGCAGGCGTTATCAAATACCGAGTTGGTGGAATACCTAAGCCGAATACCATTGAGGCAGAGCTAACGAAACTAGGAGTGAAATGACAGCCCCAAAGATGATTGACCCGAGAGGCCCAAGATTCGGTGCAGCCATAACAACAGGGCTGTCCCTGATTGCGTTTTACCTCAGCCTCTCCGGTGAAGAACTCGCCTACTCAACAATTGTTGCGCTTGGAGTGCTGTTCTTCTGGTCGATTTTGTCTCCTGAAACTCACCCCTACGGTCTGGTCTTCCAGCGCTACATCAAGCCAAGGATTGCACCGCCGGCAGAACTAGAAGATGCCAGACCACCAAAATTCGCTCAGCAGGTTGGCTTGACCTTTGCTCTTTTTGGGATGATCGGCGGTTTATTCGCCCCAGTATTCGTGACCATTTCTGCAGCGTTCATATTCATAGCCGCATTTCTAAATGCCTTTTTTGGTCTCTGCCTGGGCTGCCAGTTCTATCTAGTTCTTAGAAGAGTCGGGGTCTTTCGCTAACTCAATCGCCTTGCGCATTGCACTTCGGGCACGCTTTCTATCTCCGGCTGCATCGTAGGCTTCGCCCAACAAGAACCAAACTGTGAAGTCTTTGGAACCTTCGGCCAGACCCTGCACCCGCAATAGCTCAGCATCCGCAGACTCTTTGGTCGCTCTGCCACTTGCTCGAAGATCTAGATCGAGTCCCGGGATGTTCATCGAAACCACACGCTTCTGAAGCTTCTGCGAAGAAAGTCCGAAGCGAATCTCCGCATAGAGCGCCCAAAGGGCAAATAATGGAAAAACGATGATGCCAATACCCATTGCAACCGCCAATGGGTTTGGCTCGCTGAGCAAAATCAGCCCTCGACTAAAAAGAGTGAAGACGTAAAAAAGTGTCAGGGCAAGCATTAGGCCCACCCAAACCCTGGTCATCATGCCGGGATTACACTCTCAAGGCCAATAGCTAGGCCCTTGGCAGTGGTCGCGAATTCAAGGGACTTCAAGATCCCGAGCGAATATGCTCCTGAAGAACTGACATCGTGTGAAATCACGAGCTGTTCTCCGAGGGATCCAAAAATAGTGTCCTGCTTGGCAGAGATTCCCTTTTGCCTAACTGAGTGAATCGTTACGCCTGAGTGAACCTCACCGCGTGCTGGCTGATCCACACCTGGAATCAGGTGCTGTGGTAAATCTTTTCT
>Ga0209138_1001548_pt1 | contig 19493 bp, 17 predicted proteins | sample SaaInl3SG_22_DNA_FD_184645 | JGI IMG/M metagenome (GOLD analysis project Ga0209138, IMG submission 184645) | Marine microbial communities from expanding oxygen minimum zones in the Saanich Inlet - ESP_153SG_22_DNA (SPAdes) (version 2) | ecosystem: Environmental > Aquatic > Marine > Intertidal...
TGTTTTGGAGGTTCTTCTAAAGTCTTTAAAAAAGCATTAAATGCATTAGAAGATAACATATGTACCTCATCAATAATATAGACTTTATAGGATCCAACTTGTGGTGGAATACGCACTTGGTCGGTAAGGTTTCTTATGTCGTCTACAGAATTGTTAGATGCGGCATCGAGCTCAAAAATATTGAATGCAAAATCTTCATTTTCGCCGGTGTCATCATTGCTATTAATCATTTTGGCAAGAATACGTGCACAAGATGTTTTACCAACGCCTCGAGGTCCTGTAAAAAGGAGGGCTTGTGCCAAATGATTTTCTGTTATGGCTTTTTCTAAAGTTGTTGTAATCGCAGACTGACCAACAACATCTTTAAATGTTTTTGGTCTATACTTTAATGCGGATACAACAAATTTTTCCATACATAACAAATTTAAAAATTCGGCATGAAACACAAAGATGAATGCTCGATAAAAAAACGACTACTTATTAACAATTTGTGTACTTTTGCAGGAAAGCAGATCGCCTTATCGCTATTCGATTTTTTTGAATAGAGGAAAGTCCGAACACCGTAGTGCAGTATAGTGGCTAACAGCCATCGGCCGTGAGGTTAGGAATAGTGCAACAGAAAGAATGTACAGGTTAAGCTGTAGTGAAATCATGTAAACTCTATACGGTGCAATGCCATGTAAATCAGTGCTTGAGTGCGGCACGTACAATACTGAAGGGTAGGCAGCTAAAGTTTTCTGGTAACAGTTAACGTAGATAAATGATAGGGGCTCTTTTTTGGAGTACAGAATTCGGCTTATAGATCTGCTTTTTTTATTTAAAAAAGCTAAAACAATTTCCGCCATAGGTTTTTACTTCATCAAAATTTTTGAGGTTTGATAGATTGGTATGTTTTGAGTGTTCTATAATTAGTAAACCTTCAGGATTTAATAGTTTTCTTTCAAAAACAAGTTGTGCAATTCTTTCAAATTCTTCTGAATCTAAGGCGTAGGGAGGGTCAGCAAAAACAATATCGAATTTTTGAGAAGTATGTTCCAAGAATGAAAATACATCGCCTTTAATGGCATCAATTGACATTTCAAAATTTGATGCAGTTTGTTCTATAAATTTGACGCAACGAATTTCTTTATCTACTGCAACTACATTTTTTGCGCCTCTTGAACTGAATTCATAAGCAATATTTCCTGTTCCAGAGCATAAATCTAAGATCATGAGGTCTTGAAAATTATAACGATGAATAAGGATATTGAAAAGGGCCTCTTTGGCCATATCTGTAGTAGGACGAACTGGTAGTTTTTTTGGAACGTTCAATCTTCTACCTTTGTATTTCCCAGATATTATTCGCATTACAGGCTGTTTAGAATGGTGAAATTTTCAATTGAATCATTATGTGTATAAAGCATTTTGTCTTTAGACAATAACGATACGTGTCTGATGTATTTGTAGGCGATGGAGTAAAGGTCATCCTCTTTTTTTATTGAACCCATTAGCACACATTCTATTTCTTCTGTATTAAGATCTAATTGTTCTACAACAAACAAAATATAATAAATAAAATCTTCTTTTGTTTGGTATTCAAATCTGTTGTAGAGTTGAAGACTATTATGTTTTGTGACAACCAAATCAAAATACGCTGATGCTACATTGATATGAATGGCCTCAGTAGTTTTGTTTTTTTGAATTTGCAAAATTTTATCTAACGAAATTGTAGTACTATGATTATACTCAAAGCTGCCAAATTGTTCAAATATAAAGTTGTTGATATTTACAAATGGGACATAAACAACCATAATGTCATCATTTTTTATGACATCATAAGTAATGAAATCTGTTTTAAATAATTTTGTATTATACTTCAAGTAATCAGATAAATGTTCTTCTTCAAACAGTGCAGATGGTACAAGAGTAACCATTTCGTTGTCATGTATTAGTTTTATCCTAGAAAAGGACTGCTGTAAAAGGTCATGAGTATTGAAACAATGTAGCAACTGATCTTGCATTTCTTGTGGTGTATGCTTTTTATCAAATCGTTTGTGAATCAAATTCACCACTTGATTCTTAGTACTATCTAATACCAAAAAAGAAAGTCCATTCAAGCTTACTTGAATGGACAATACCAAACCTTTTTGATGGTTTTTATTGTTCTTTTGAATAATTTTTCGGCCAGTTACCATTTGTATTTACTTCTTCAAGAGAACCAACCTTTAGTGTCGGCCCATTTACACCTTCAACAGAAACAACTTCTTTTTCTTTTTCAACCAAATTTTTGTCTTGATCAAAAAGGATAATATCTTTTGCAACTGAAGCTTCAAAAACAGGAATATTGATTTTATTTTGCTCAACCATTCCTGTTTCTAACTTAAATTTCTCGTCTTTTTTTCCTACAGGAATATTCATCATTAATTTGTATCGAGGATCTGCACCAAAAAGAGAGTCTTTTACAGAGACATAACCAAGCGTATCTATTATTACAATGTCTTTTGTCGTGTCTACTCCATATCGTTTTGTAAGAACTTTATCGATAATGGTTGAATCTCGTCGCTGAGTAATCGTAAACTTTTCATTTTCTATAAACGTCACAAGTTTATCCCAATCATTTTGAAATTGCCCAGTTATTGTTTTGTGAGCCAATTGGGCATCTCTTATATCTTTTAGGTTTTCAATGACTACTTTGTAGCGTTTTTCTTTCAATTGATTAAATTGAATTTCTCCATAAACAGACATAAATGTAATGTAGCCTAAAAAGATGATAACAGCCCAAAGGCCTAGTAGAATAAGGGATTTAAATTTTTTGGGGATAAATTTGTCGATTGCCCAAACAATCAAAATTGTCAAAAAGATGACTGCAATAATTGAAATGATAACCATGATTTTTTTGTATAATTAAATTCAGATACAACAAATCTACAATTTTTTTTTATTCATGATAGTGAATGTACGCAAAAATCATCCTTATATTTGAACAAAAACATAGTTGACCTAATTTATATGACCGCATCAGAATTTTATAAACTTCTAAAATTAGGATTTCCTTTTCAACCAACTCTAATTCAAGATGCTTGTTTACAACAACTTGCAAGTTTTATTACTTCAAAATCGAAACAAAGCGTTTTTTTATTGAAAGGATATGCCGGAACTGGGAAAACAACAATAATTGGTACGCTTGTAAAGAACATTTGGAAAGCCAAAAAAAGTATTATGCTTCTTGCTCCAACGGGTAGGGCCGCAAAGGTAATTACAGGTTATGCCTCGACACAAGCCTTTACGATTCACAAAAAAATATATATGCCAAGAACTGCAAAAAATGGCAAAATATCCTTTGTTTTGGCGCCCAATAAACACAAAAACACCCTTTTTATTGTTGATGAAGCCTCTATGATCTCAGACCATTCTAATCAAGGAGGACTTTTTGGAAGCGGTGCACTTCTTGATGATTTGATACAATATATATATTCTGGTCATAATTGCAAACTTCTTTTGATGGGTGATACAGCTCAATTACCTCCAGTTAGTTTAGATGTTAGCCCTGCATTAAATGCAACAAGACTAGAGCTAAATTATGATAAATCTACTCAAGAAATAGAGCTTACAGAAGTAGTAAGGCAAGCACAAGATTCAGGGGTGCTATTTAATGCAACAATGCTTCGTGAATCTATTTCAAATCGTTTTTTTGAGTCTTTTAAATTTAAAATTGAAGGCTTTAAAGACATTATCCGACTTGAAGATGGTAATGATATCCAAAATGCATTGAGTGAATCTTATGCGTCGCGTGGATCTGAAGACACCACACTTATTGTTCGTTCCAATAAACGAGCAAATGCATATAACCAACAGATAAGATCAAGAATTCTTTTTAATGAACACGAACTCACCGCTGGTGATTATTTAATGATTGTTCGTAATAATTATTTTTGGTTAAAGCCAACAACTGAGGCGGGGTTTATTGCTAATGGAGATATTATTGAAGTTTTAGAATTATTTAACATTAAAGAATTGTATGGATTTCGTTTTGCGGAGGTTAAAATACGATTAGTAGATTATCCAAACATGAAACCCTTTGAAACGGTTCTAATGCTAGATACAATTAATCTAGAGACTCCGTCTTTGCCCTACGAAAAAGCCAATGAATTGTATCAAGAAGTTCTTAAGGATTATGAAAATGAAACTTCAGGATATAAAAAGTTTTTAGCAGTAAAGAAAAATAAGTATCTCAATGCGCTTCAAGTAAAATTCGCTTATGCTATTACTTGTCATAAATCTCAAGGAGGGCAATGGAACACTGTTTTTGTAGAACAACCCTACTTGCCCAACGGCATTGATATGGACTATTTACGTTGGTTATATACTGCGCTAACAAGAGCAAAAGAAACCCTTTACTTGATTGGATTTAAAGATGATTTTTTTGAATCATAAACTATTAACTAATCTTTAAATATTTCTAATAAAAAAATCTGTAATTTTACAATCAATTAAATTACACATATGAAAATTATAGCGATGATACCTGCACGCTACAATGCAAGTCGTTTTCCTGCTAAGTTAATGCAAAACCTAGGTGGAGAAAGCGTGATTTTCAGGACATATCAAGCAACAATTAACACAGGTTTGTTTGATGATGTTTATGTTGTTACAGACAACAAGCTTATTTTCGATGAAATTCAAAATAAAGAGGGCAATGTTCTCATGAGTGCAAATGATCATGAATCTGGTAGTGATCGTATTGCGGAAGCTGTAACATCTATCGATTGTGATATTGTGGTCAATGTTCAAGGCGATGAACCATTTACAGAAAAAGACAGTTTATCTAAATTATTAAATGTTTTTAAAGACGATAAAAATAAAGATATTGACCTTGCGTCGTTGATGGTAAATATCACAGATCAAGAAGAAATAAATAACCCCAACAATGTTAAAGTAATTACAGATAAAGATAATTTTGCCCTTTATTTTTCTAGGAGTCCAATTCCTTTTCAAAGAGATTCTTCTATACACACACAATATTATAAGCATAAAGGTGTTTATGCTTTTCGTAAAGCACCCTTATTAGAATTTACCAAACTTTCCATTCAACAACTTGAAGCATCAGAAAAAATAGAATGCATTCGATTTTTAGAGCATGGAAAAAAAATTAAAATGGTAGAAACAACAGTGCAAGGTATAGAGATTGACACTCCAGAAGATCTGGAAAAGGCTCAAAAACTATGGCAAAAAAATGAATTACCCCAAATCTAATATTTATGAGTTTTAAAAATTTTCCTATGGTGTCGAAAGTTGTATTTGGTCGCGGAAGCTTCAACCAATTGAACGAAATAATTGAGCCAAAACGTCAAAACGAACGAGCACCCTTTATTTATTTTATAGATGATGTTTTTGAGCATAATAAGTCTATTACTTCTAGAATACCTTTGTTTTATGATGACTATATTATTTTTATTTCATCTGAAGAGGAGCCAAAAACAACACAAGTTGATGCATTGGTTGACGATATTATTTTGAATACAAAGGCCCTACCATCTGGAATTATAGGGATAGGTGGCGGTAGTATAATGGATTTAGCGAAGGCTGTTTCTGTGATGCTAACCAACAATGGTATGAGCGAAGAATACCAGGGTTGGGATTTACTTAAATCACCTGGCGTTTATCATGTTGGAATTCCTACAATTTCGGGAACAGGAGCAGAGGTATCTAGAACTGCAATTTTGTGTGGTTCTAAACTAAAGTTAGGTCTTAATAGTGACTTTACACCTTTTGATCAAGTTTTGTTAGATCCAGAACTGACCAGTGGTGTTGAAAAAAACCAATGGTTTTATACAGGAATGGATTGTTTTATTCATTGTGTTGAGTCTCTCAACGGAAATTTCATAAATACATTTAGCAAGTCATATGGTGAGATGGCATATCAATTGTGTAAAGATGTATTTTTAGAAAATGGCTCAATTGAAGAAAATCAAGATAAACTCATGATGGCTTCTTGGCATGGAGGAATGAGTATTGCATACTCTCAAGTTGGAGTTGCTCATGCTTTGAGCTATGGATTGTCTTTTGTTTTGGGAATTAAGCATGGCATAGGAAACTGCATTGTTTTTAATAATTTAAAAGAATTTTACCCAACAGATGTTGCACTATTCAAATCAATGTTAAAAAAACATGAAATCTCATTACCAAAAGGTGTTTGTAAATCTTTGCTCCCAAACCAACTTAATGCAATGGTTGATGTGGCACTTAGTCTTACGCCACTATGGGAAAATGCAATTGGTGAAGATTGGCAATCAATGATCACCAGGTCTAAACTCGAAAGTTTATACTTGAAAATGTAATGAAGAAATATATTTCTAAAATTATATACAAAAAATTATTAGGATGGAAAGCCACAGGGTTTAATGATTTTGATCGTGTAAAAAAAGCAGTAATTATAGCTGTTCCTCATACAAGCTGGCATGATTTTTACATTGGTGTTTTGCTACGCTCAGTACTTGAAATACAAGCAAATTTTGTTGGAAAGAAAGCTCTATTCAATCCATTAACAGCATGGATTTTTAGAAGTTTAGGTGGTGTTCCTGTTGTAAGAAAAGCCAATGAAAAACAAGTTGATGCCATAGCTAGACTTTTCAAAGAAAAAGATGAGTTTAGAATTGCCATTGCACCTGAAGGTACACGCAAAAAAGTTGACACTTGGAAAACAGGATTTTATTACATTGCCAAAAAAGCTAATGTCCCAATATTAATGTTTACGCTTGACTTTAAAAATAAAGAAAACCGTTTTTCAGAACCATTTTACCCAACCGAAGATGTAGAAGCAGACTTTAAGTTTATGCGTGCATTTTTTGATGGGGTAGAAGGCAAAATTCAAGAATATTCCTAAGAAATTTCCATTGTATGATATACATTTTGTACATCATCATCTTCTTCAAGTTTTTCTAATAATTTTTCAACATCAGTCATTTGATCTGCATTTAGTGGCTTTGTAATTTGTGGAATACGTTCAAATCCAGACGAAAGAATTTCAATATTCCGCGATTCTAGTTCTGATTGAATAGCTCCAAAACATTCAAATGGTGCATAGATCAAAATACCATCTTCATCTGAGAAAACTTCTTCTGCACCAAAATCAATAAATTCTAGTTCAATTTCTTCAGCGTCTAATCCTTCGGCATTAATCCTAAAATTACAGCTGTGGTCAAACATAAACACAACAGAGCCAGAAGTCCCCAAACTTCCGTCACATTTGTTGAAATAACTTCTTACATTGGCCACCGTTCGCGTGTTATTATCTGTTGCTGTTTCTACTAAAATTGCAATACCGTGTGGCGCATATCCTTCAAATAAAACCTCTTTGTAATCTCCTTGGTTTTTATCACTGGCGCGTTTTATGGCACGTTCAATATTGTCTTTTGGCATATTGACCGACTTTGCATTTTGAATCACAGCACGCAATCTGGAATTACTATCTGGATCAGGGCCGCCTTCTTTGACTGCCATTACTATATCCTTTCCAATGCGCGTAAAGGCTTTACTCATTGCAGACCAACGCTTCATTTTTCTAGCTTTACGAAATTCAAATGCTCTTCCCATAGAAATTAGTTTAATTATAAAACAAAAATATGAATGCTTATCATATATACAAATTATGTCTGCCTAAAACGTTTTAAATATATCAGAAAACACTAATGAGCTATCGAACAAAAGATGCTTTGGAAGTTTGTTGTACTTGGGTAAAACGGCTAAATATCGTTCTTCGTTAGTGGTATATACATATTTGAATTTGGGGTAGTTTAACCCTAATTTTCGTACTAGATCTTTAATAAAATCGTCATGATAAACTAAATCATTGCTGCCACAATGAAACACACCATTTTTGTTACGATTGATAATATAATGTATTTGTTGTACAACTCTATTTTCTGTGGTTACATTCATAACTAAGTTTGGAAATAGCTCTATAGGTTCATTAACTTTATGAAGCATTTTAATTTCATTTATTCTTGGTGATTGAGAACCAAATACCATTGGAAGCCTTACAATTGCTATCTGATGTTTATCTAATTTTAAAAGCTGTTGCTCTACTCGAATTTTGAAATGCCCATAAATACTATTGCTAAGTGTTGTGTCTGTTTCGTAGCTTGGGTATTTGCTGTAGGCATCAAAAACATTGGCGGATGACAAGAATATAATTTTACAATTTTTATGGTGACTTAAATATTCTAGAACGTGCTTATGAGCCAATAATTGAGAAGGGAATGTCCCGCGTAATGCCGAAATAATAACTGTAGGTTTTAAAGCAGAAAGCAAATCAATAATGTCATCTTCTTCAAAGTTATATTCAAAAAAATGATGATTATTTACAAACGCAGTTTTTTGGGTGTGATATGTTCCAAAAGTTTTAAAATAAGAAGATAATTCTTTATAAATAGAATTCCCCAAAAAACCACTGGCACCTAAAATTAATATGCGATGCTTGTGTTGAGTCATTTTTTGATAATAAGAAATTAACCTTTATAAAAAGGAAGTTTTACTACTGTTGCAGGAATGTTTTTTTTTCTTATTTGAATAAAAACTTCATTTCCAACTTTTGACGATGCAACAGAAACATAACCCATACCTAAGCCTTTTCCTACAGTAGGAGCCATTGTTCCAGATGTTACGACACCAATAGTTTTTCCGGTTGCATCTAGAATTGGGTAATCCTTTCTTGGAATTCCACGTTCATTTAGTTCAAAACCAACTAATTTTCTATCTACACCATTTTCTTTTTGTTTTTGTAGTTTTTCACAGTTCGTGAATGACTTTGTAAATTTTGTAATCCAACCTAGTCCAGCCTCAATAGGAGAGGTGGTGTCATCAATATCATTCCCATATAAACAATACCCCATTTCTAAACGAAGAGTATCTCTTGCTGCTAATCCAACGGGTTTTATTCCGAATTTTTTTCCAGCCTCAAAAACTTTATTCCAAATTTGTTCGACTTCAGAATTTTTGCAATAAATTTCAAATCCTCCACTACCAGTATACCCTGTTGCAGAGATAATGACATGGTCGATACCTGCAAAATCTGCAATCTCAAAATTGTAAAATTTAATTGTTGATAAATCTACGCTACTTAATGTCTGCATGGCTTCTACTGCTTTTGGGCCCTGAATTGCCAAAAGTGAATAATCATCACTAATATTTTTCATTGTAGCGCCTATATGATTTTTGGAACTGATCCAGTTCCAGTCTTTTTCTATATTACTGGCATTGACCACCAATAGGTATGTTTCTTCTTTGATTCGGTAAATAATGAGATCGTCTACAATGCCACCTGTTGCGTTTGGCATACAACTGTACTGCGCTTTTCCAACATTTAAAATAGAGGCATCATTTGAACATACTTTTTGAATTAAATCCAAAGCATTTGGTCCTTCAATTAAAAATTCTCCCATATGAGAGACATCAAATACGCCAACATTATTACGGACTGTTTCGTGTTCTATGTTAACACCTTCATATTGTACGGGCATGGAAAAACCTGCAAAAGGGACCATTTTTGCACCTAAAGCTTTGTGAATTTGTGAAAGAGCAACTTGCTTCATAGTATTGTAAATTTTACCACAAATTTACATAATTTTTACACTTAAATGGTGTTAAAATTTTAGCATGAATGCCTTAAATTCATCATAATTTTCTATAAGAATTGCCTTTTTTTGTTGATCTATAACCAATTGAATTTGTGGAGGAAGCGCTATATCTACAGAAATAGTATCTTTTACAACATCTAAAAATTTTGTAGGATGTGCAGTTTCCAAAAATACTGTCTGTACGTTTGGATGATTTGTTAAATAAGTTTTCGCGCCTAAATATCCAACAGCACCATGAGGGTCGGCAATATATCCAGAATTTGAATAAATCGTTTTTAGAGCTGTTTTGGTTTCATTATCAGAAAAACTGTAAGATGATAAATTGGATTTTAATATATTAATATCATTATCATACAAAGCTTGAATTCTTATAAAATTACTTGGATTCCCAACATCCATTGCATTACTAATGGTTTGTACGGAAGGGTATGGGTCATAGGAATTAGTGTCCAAATATCTTGTAACTACATTATTAGCATTATTTGATGCAATAAAATGTGCTATTGGAAACCCCATTTTTTGCGCAACCATTCCTGCACAAATATTTCCAAAATTTCCACTTGGAACAGAAAATACAAGAGGTTTTTTTAATGCTTTTAATTGCTTGTATGCAAACATAAAATAAAACATTTGTGGTAACCATCGCGCCACATTAATTGAATTAGCTGAAGTCAACTCTAATTGTGAGGTCAAATCGACATCTAGAAAGGCCTTTTTTACCATATCCTGACAATCATCAAAAGTACCGTCAACCTCTAGTGCGGTAATATTTTGTCCTAATGTTGTTAATTGTTTTTCTTGCACATCACTTACTTTTCCACTAGGGTAAAGGATAACAACGCGAACGCCTTTTACGCCAAGAAAACCACTAGCAACAGCTCCTCCAGTATCACCAGAAGTAGCTACCAAAACAGTAACCTCACTATCATTATCTTTTTTAAAATAACCTAGACACCGTGCCATAAAACGCGCTCCAACATCCTTGAATGCCATTGTTGGCCCATGAAACAATTCGAGGGTTGAAATGCCTTCTTCTATATCAACAATAGGAAAATCGAAATTCAATGTATCTTCTACAATTTGTTTCAATTCATTGTTTGGAATTTCATCGCCTACAAATTGTTGAATTGCTTCAAATGCAATTTCTGAATTTGATAATTCATCAATTTTTTCAAAAAATTCTTCATTTAAAGGTGTTATATATTCAGGAAAAAAAAGGCCTCTGTCTGGTGCTAATCCTTTTCGTACAGCATTTTCAAAACTTGAATCGGGTGCTTGATTATTTAGGCTATAATATTTCATAGATTATTGGCTTAAAATTTTAATTCCTTTGGTATTTATTTTAGAAATATAAATTTCAAATGGAATTTGTGTAGATTCTAATAATTTATTTTGTGCATTTTGAACCTGATGTGCTACACTTTCCCCTTTACATAAACTAAATACAGAAGGTCCAGAACCAGAAATTGATGTTCCCAAGGCATTGGCATCTAACGCACTGTTTTTTAACTCCTGAAAATTTGGAATTAATTTGCTTCTGTGTGGCTCAACCACAACATCTTTTAATGAATTTCCAATAAGAGGATAATTGTTTGTGTGCAGTGCATGAATCAAACTTCCTAAATTGGACCACTGTACTATTGCGTCTGAAAGAGGAATTTCTTTTGGCAAAATAGATCTTGCTTCTGAAGTTTTAATTTCTATTTGTTGATGCGCAATAACGACATATAAATCCTTAGGAGTTGGAATTTGCAATACTTCTAATGGATAATTACTTTTCACAAGAGTGAAACCTCCAAAAAGGGCAGGAGCGATGTTATCGGCATGCTCAGATTTACTTGCAACGGCTTCTCCTTTCATTGCAAAAGTTGTGAGTTCTTGATTATTGTATGGGTTTCCAAGAAGATAATTCATCCCAAAAACGCTTCCTGCTGCACTTGCTGCACTGCTCCCAATTCCACTACCAGGTTTTATATTTTTATATATTTCAATTTCAAAACCAAAATCTGGTTGAGCGTCTTGATAGAGCGCAAGTGCCGAAACACCTGCCACATTTTCTTTTATATCGAAAGTAAGATCATAACCACCTTCAATATTTGTTATATAAACTCCTTTTTTTGATGTTTTTCTAATAATCATTTCATCACCAATTGCATCTAAACAAAAGCCCAAAACATCAAAACCACAACCCACATTGGCAACTGTTCCTGGTGAGAAAATTTTAACTTCTTTCATTGCATTAAATATTTGATGCTCTTATGATATCTGCAAATAGTCCTGAAGCTGTAACCTCAGATCCTGCTCCAGCTCCTTTAATAATGAGCGGCTGGTCTTTGTAACGTTCTGTATAAAACATCACAATATTGTCCTTTCCTTCTAAATTATAAAATGGATGATCTGATGGGATTTCTTGAAGACCAACATTTGCTTTTCCATCTATAAATGAGGCAACATATTTCAATTTCGCATCGTTTTTATTTGCTGAATTTAGTAGTGTTTTAAACACTTCATCTTTAGATTTTATTAATGCATAAAAATCATCAACAGTAGTTGCTTCTAAGGCTTCTTCTGGTAAAAATCCATCATTAAAAACATCAGACATATCCAGTTTATAACCAGATTCTCTGGCTAATATAAGAAGTTTTCGAGCCACATCTGTACCACTCAAATCAATTCTAGGGTCAGGTTCGGTATAGCCTTCTTTTTGTGCTTGTTTTACAATTTCATAAAACGTTGTTGATTTGTTAAAGTTATTGAAAATAAAATTTAGACTTCCAGACAAAACAGCATGAATAGATCGAATACGATCTCCAGAAGCAATTAAATGATTTAGAGTATCTATCACAGGAAGTCCTGCACCAACATTGGTTTCAAAAAGGAATGGCGCTTTGTATTTGCGCGATAAATCCTTTAGATTTTGATATTGCTCATAGCTAGCGGAGCATGCAATTTTATTACACGCTATCACTGCAACGCTCTCTTTCAAATAAAGGTCATATGTTTCTGCAACAGTTGCATTCGCAGTAATATCAACAAATATTGAATTTCTTAAATTAAGAGCTTTTGCTTTATCAAAAAACACAACTGGATCTGTTTTTTCACCAAGTGCTAAAGTTTCTTGCCATTGACTCAAATCAATCCCTGAGTCCTCAAAAGCCATGAGTTTAGAATTTGAAAGACCAACGATATTAATTTTTAGTTTTAATGTATTTTGAATGTAAGACGCTTGTTTTTCAATTTGACTTAAAAGAGTGCTTCCTACATTACCGACACCCATTACAAATAAATTGAGTTGTTTTGTTTCGATTTCAAAAAAGGATTCGTGTAAACAATTAAGTGCTTTTTTTACATCTTTTTCTGCAATAACAGCAGTAATATTTCTTTCTGATGCACCTTGAGCAATAGCACGAATGTTGACATTGTTTTTACCCAATGTACTAAACATATTTCCACTAATCCCTTGGTGATTTTTCATTCGATCTCCAATGACAGCAACAATCGAGAGGTGTTCTTCTAGCACCAGAGGATCAATCTTTAAAAGTGAAATTTCATTTTCAAATTCTTTATCTAACACCAATTTGGCAAGTTTAGCGTCTTTATCTACAACACCAACACAAATGGAATGCTCAGAAGAGGCCTGAGTCGTAATTATAACATTGATTTTTTCGTGTGCTAAGGTTTCAAACAATCGTTTTGAAAAACCAGGAATTCCAACCATACCATTGCCTTGTAGCGTTAACAAAGAAATTCCATTAACATTACTAATCCCTTTAATAGGGTTAGAGTTTCCATTTTCTACATCCTTGGTTATAAGTGTACCGTCCTCAGCTGGTGCCATTGTATTTTTGATGAGAATTGGAATATTTTTGGATAGCACAGGCAATACTGTTGGAGGATATAATACTTTTGCCCCAAAGTGTGATAATTCTATAGCTTCAAAGTATGACAATTTACGAATTGGTTTTGCTTGCTTAACGAGTTTTGGATTGGTGGTAAACATACCGCTAACATCAGTCCAAATTTCTAAAGATTTGGCATCTAGTGCAGAAGCAACAATTGCTGCTGTATAATCTGAACCTCCACGCCCCAAAGTCGTGATTTCACCGTCTTCAGATTTTGAAATAAAACCTGGTAAAATCGTTATTAATTTGTCATTATACTCAAAATAGGTAGTAATATTCGCATTGGTTTCCTCAAATTGAACGGCTGCGTTTGTAAAATTTGAATCTGTAACAATTAGATTTTGACTGTTTTTTAGTTGAACATTTAATCCTTTTTGTTGCATAGCTTCAAAAATGATAAGTGAGGACATTAACTCTCCAAAACTCAACAACTTATCCGTTGTTTGAGGCGATAATTCATTGATTAAATAAATTCCATCAAGTAACTTTTCTAATTCAGACAATTTTTCTAAAATAATATCCTTTGTGCTATTTAAAGAATCTTCAGACAACAGACCTTCTATTACATCTATATGTTGTTGTTTGAGTTTATTAAAGTCGCTTTTGTAATCCAAATCTTTGGAAATAGCTTTGCTTGAAGCATTCATCAACTTGTCTGTAATTCCACCAATTGCTGAAACAACAACTACTACAGGATCGTTTTCAGACGATTTTTCTACTATCTGTACGACTTTATTTATATTTTCTGAAGAACCAACAGAAGTTCCTCCAAACTTTAAAACTTTCATTTCGTATTTAATTTAATTGAAATAGACGTTGTTAAAACAACTTTTGACATGACGAATAATTATATAGAAAGACACCCCAATGGGGTAATAATCGCCATTGTAATTTTTGAAGATATTGGGAGAAAGCTCCTCCCAATTAAAGTATTTTGATTATAAATATTGTTTTGATATAAACACATAACTTCATAATTACAAACCAAAAATATTGTTTTTAGATAACTAAAAAAACTTAAACTTAAGTTTTGTGAATTATTGATTTAAATCACACTTAATTATCAAATTAAACAATAAAATCATTGAAATTTAAGATATATTCAATGCTTTTTAAAAACAAAAAATCTAGCTTGAAGGTAACAACTTAGTTTTAACTTCTCCAAATCCAATTCGTAAACCATTTTTTTCTGAATATCCTCGAAGAATAACGGTGTCATTATCATTGATAAACTTGCGTTCCGAACCATCAGAAAGCTGTAGTGGCTTTTCGCCTTTCCAGCATAATTCTAGCATGGACCCGTAGGAATCTGGAGTTGGCCCAGAAATTGTGCCACTTCCCATCATATCTCCTGCGTTGACTGGACAACCATTAACAGTATGATGTGCCAATTGTTGAGCCATATTCCAATACATGTATTTAAAATTTGAACGTGAAACTACAGTTTCTTTGTTGTTTTCAGGTCTAATAGCCACTTCTAAATTGATGTCAAAACTTTTCTTTCCTTTGCTTTGCAAATAATGAAGAGGAGGGGGGGTTTGCTCTGGAGATTCCACTCGAAAAGGCTCTAAAGCATCCAAAGTAACTATCCATGGCGATATTGATGATGCAAAATTTTTCCCTAGAAATGGCCCCAACGGTACATATTCCCAGCGTTGAATATCTCGAGCACTCCAATCATTAAATAAAACAAGTCCAAAAATATAATCTTCGGCATCTTCAATTGGAATAGGGTCGCCTAAATCATTGGCATCAGTAGTAATAAAAGCCATTTCTAACTCAAAATCAACAGCTTTACTTGCTCCAAAAACAGGTGATTTTGAACCTGCTGGAAGCGTTTGCCCTTTTGGACGCCGTACAGGAATATCTGTAGTTATGATTGATGAGCTACGACCGTGATACCCCACAGGGAGGTGTAACCAATTGGGCATGAGTGCGTTTTCTTTACCACGAAACATGATGCCTACATTGGTCGCATGCTCTTTGCTGGCATAAAAATCGGTATAATCGCCAACTTGAACCGGTAATTGCATTTCAATTTCATCGAGTCTAAAAAGTACAATTTCCTTGTGTTTTACATTGCTTTTTAAAGTTGGATTGTTGTCATCAAACAGTTCTGCAATTCGATTTCTAACAGCTCGCCAAGTTTTTCGTCCATCGGCAATAAAATCATTAAGATTGTCTTGTAAAAATAGATCATCTGTTAGTGGAATTCCATCAAAATAACCTAAATGATGAAGTGCTCCTAAATCAATCGCAGTGTCTCCAATACGTGTACCGATTGTAATTATATCATCTCTTGTAAGAAATACACCAAAAGGAATATTTTGGATTGGAAAATCTGAGTGTGTGTCCACATGAAGCCAAGATAAACGATCTGGGTTGTTTGCAAAATTTGGCATATACAATAATGTTAATTAATTTTTAATAAATATTAAATCAAATATATGTTTTTTGACTGATATATTTAATCTTATTATTATTTTTGCATTTTTAAACGACTATACACCAAAAATATGCAACGAGACGCACAAATTTTCGAACTTATTGAAGCTGAAAAACAACGCCAATTAAATGGTATAGAACTTATTGCCTCTGAGAACTTTACGAGCAATCAAGTCATGGAAGCGACTGGATCTGTATTGACAAATAAATACGCTGAAGGTTACCCTGGCAAGCGTTATTATGGAGGGTGTGAAGTTGTAGATGAAGTTGAGCAGATTGCTATTGACCGTGCCAAAACACTTTTTGGTGCAGCATGGGCTAATGTTCAGCCACACTCTGGTAGTCAAGCTAATACTGCTGTTTTTCATGCCTGCTTGAAAGTTGGCGATAAAATTTTAGGATTTGATCTTGCTCATGGAGGCCATTTAACTCACGGATCTCCAGTAAATTTTTCTGGACGGCTATATAACCCTGTTTTTTATGGTGTTGAAAAAGAAACTGGAATGCTCAATTATGATAAAATTCAGGATATTGCAACCAAAGAGCAACCAAAACTTATTATTGCAGGAGCATCCGCATATTCTAGAGATATAGATTACGAACGTTTTAGAGAAATTGCTGACAGCGTTGGTGCCATTTTACTTGGAGATATTTCGCATCCTTCAGGACTGATTGCAAAAGGTGTTTTAACCGATCCGCTACCACATTGTCATATTGTGACTACAACAACACACAAAACCCTTCGTGGACCACGTGGTGGACTTATTATGATGGGGAAAGATTTTGAAAACCCATTTGGTTTAACATTCAAATCTGGTAAGCCAAAAATGATGTCATCACTTTTAGATTCAGCTATTTTTCCTGGTAATCAGGGAGGGCCGTTAGAGCACGTTATTGCTGGAAAAGCTATCGCTTTTGGTGAAGCACTATCAGATGAATTTATGCATTATATTTTACAAGTAAAAAAGAATGCTGATGCTATGGCAAAAGCATTTTTTAATCGGGGATATGATTTAATCTCTGGCGGAACAGATAACCACATGATGTTGATTGATCTAAGAAATAAAAATATTACTGGAAAGGATGCAGAAAATGCACTTGTAAAAGCTGATATTACAGTAAACAAAAATATGGTGCCCTTTGATACACAAAGTCCTTTCGTAACTTCTGGTATTCGTGTTGGTACTCCAGCTATTACAACTAGAGGGTTAGTTGAAGGTGATATGGAAGCAGTTGTTGCGTTTATAGATGAAGTGATAAACAACTACGACGACCAAGCAGTTTTAGACTCTGTTGCAGAGCGTGTTAATGCTATGATGAGCCATCGTCCACTATTTTTGTAGAAAAAAAAGTTTATACAAAATATAAAGTCAGCTCTAAAAAGAGCTGACTTTTTTAATTCTAAAACTCTGATGCATTATAGGCTCCCAAATCTCTAGGTGAGGAGCGTAGAACTCCATTAATATCAGTATTTAAACCTCCGATAGTAGTCCCTTTAGAAGCTGCTGGAGAGTTTAAAGGAATTTGAAGTTTATTTTGTTGTGGATCCAAAAATTCTGGATATGCATTGAAAAATATGTTTTCATAAAAATTTAAATCCTGAAAATTATAATAAGGTCCTGAAAAGTTGTTGTTGGAATCATTAAAATAGATCAAACAGTTTTTAAATTTAAATTCAAAACCAGCATCAGATACTGGATCTAATAACAACTCAGGATTGTCATTGCCATAAATAATACAGTTTGTAAAATTTGCTGTAGTTAAGGGATTGGGAATGACATTTTGATCCAAATCCACACTAAAATTATTAAGCAAAAGTGAAGGGAATTGACGAAAACTATTTGTCCAATAATTTGCTATAGTCGAATGAACAACATTGTAATTTCCTCCAAAAGTTGCTGCAAATGACGACTGGCCACTATTATTAATGACTAAATTTTCGGCCTTAATATTAGTCGCTCGTCCCAAAACACCAAAATTACTAAAGTTATAAATTTGGGTATTTGTAATATTTAGTTTTGTAACATCATCTTGGTTGCCATCAACCAATAGACCAACTGTGCCGTTTTTTATGGTTGTATGATTAAATTTATTATTGACACTTCCATTAAATAGCCATATGGTTTGCCATTGTCCAGGAACTTCAGCAAAATCAGGCTCAAGACGGTCGCCTTCAAAAATGATCTCATTTTCCATAAGCGTTGTATCTAAACTAAGTTCTCCATTGGCATGAATTGAAGCATTGTTAGTTACCAATAGTCCAGAATTGGCATGAAAATGAACACGGGTGCCAGCTTCAATAGTTAGTGTTTTACCTTCATCAATGGCAGCATAGCCATAAATTACATAAGGTTTTTCGTTGGTAAAAATCAATTCATTATCCTCCAAAAAACGACCTTGTATATTTGTTTCATCATATGTACCATCGCCATCAACATCAAAACTTAGAGTTTCTATTACTGTTGAACCATCGGGGTTTGTTAATTGTTGTGGATATATAAATACAGCATCTTTAACAAGTGTAACCAGCTCTACTTTTTGAACGTTTGTTGTGCCAAATTCTATAGCATCTGTATACAAAAATTGGGTGTTATTGGTCACTAAAGATTGAATATCAATCGTTGTTTCAATGAAAATATACATACTGTCTTTGGCCAATAATTCTACATTTGAAAACTCTTTTCCAGAAAGCGGAATATCTCCAGTCATGCCATCAACATTGAGACGATAATTGGAATTTTGCCCTTTTTGAAGCTTTATTTTTGGTATAGAAATATTTTCATCTGAAGTATTAAATACTTTTAAGGTATATGTACTTGAACCAATATTACTAAAAACAGTATCAAGATAAACAGTATCTTTTGAAAATCTCAAGTTACCTTCGCTAGGGTTAAAGTTAAAATCTTTGCGACAAGAGCTCCAAAGAAACAAAAAGCAAAAAAAGACTAAAAAATAAAAATACTGTTTCATATAAATTGAACTATGTTGTAAAAATATAACTTTTCAGGTAAACTTTTCCTATTTGTCAAAAATGGTCAGAATTGCTTCTGAAATTCGTTTTGGGCGATGAGTTTTGGGATCGGTCATACACCATTTGGTTTTACTTTTCACAAGCAGTTTATTTGTTTCAGTATTGTAAATTTCAACTACGCGAATGCTGGTAACTCCCTCACATACAGAAACATATGTTTTTAAATGTAATATATCATCTACATAAGCAGAAGCTTTGTAATCAATTTCATGTCTCAAAACAACCCAAACGTTGTCTTGACGTTGTTTAGCGGTAGTTAAAGAAGTCCAATGCGCACGTGCAATTCCTTGAATCCAGTCTATGTAACGAATATTATTGACATGATTCAAATGGTCGATATCATCCGAAATAACAGTGCGAAATTGTTCAAATATTTGCATTATTGGGCAGGAATTATTTTGACTTCAAAAATTTTATCCCAACGTTTTCCTGTTACAAACAATGTTTTTGTCTCAGGATTAAAAGCCATACCATTTAGTACATCTAATCCTGGGTGATTTG
>Ga0209138_1001560_pt1 | contig 19376 bp, 17 predicted proteins | sample SaaInl3SG_22_DNA_FD_184645 | JGI IMG/M metagenome (GOLD analysis project Ga0209138, IMG submission 184645) | Marine microbial communities from expanding oxygen minimum zones in the Saanich Inlet - ESP_153SG_22_DNA (SPAdes) (version 2) | ecosystem: Environmental > Aquatic > Marine > Intertidal...
TTAGAAACAAATATCGAAGGTATTTATGCTATTGGAGACTGTGCACAGCAAACGGAGCTAAGTGGGCAAAGAAAGCCCATTGAAGCCGTGTGGTACACGGGAAGAATGATGGGCGAAACCCTCGCGCAAACCATATGTGGAAATAAAACCGCCTATAAACCAGGCCATTGGTTTAATTCCGCCAAATTTTTTGAAGTGGAATACCAAACCTACGGATGGGTCAATTCGGACCGCAGAAAACCGGAAGAGGAGGCACATTTTCATTGGCAACACCCCTCAGAAAATATAGCACTCAGCCTGGCCTACCATAAAGACAGCCAGGTCTTATTAGGGGTAAACAGTTTTGGCATGCGGCTCAGACATGTGGTGTTGGATGGCTGGCTCACAGAGCAAAGGACGCTTGAGTACGTTTTGGCCCGTTGGGCCGATGCACTTTTTGATCCAGAATTCACTAAAAATCAACTCCCTGAGCTCTTGGACACCTACCAAAAAACGTTTGGCAAAACACTCCAGCCCCTGAAAAAAAATTGGTCTCGAATTTTAAACCCTTTTAAAAAAAGTCTATGAGACGTATTCAACAATTAGGGATTGTATTTTTTTTAGTGGGGCTTTTCACCTTCAGCAGCACTGTTTTTGTGGGTCATTTTAGCCCTAACAAAGCACAGCTCACTGCCCTGATGGCAGAAAAGGGAATTACGTCTAAGGTGTTTGAATCCAGTGCTATGGAGACCCTCACAAACCGCTCATTTAAAAACATAAGCGCGCTTAAAACTGCTTTATCAGTGGTTGTTGAAAGCACTAACGACGCACATAGGGCGGCTGCAAAAAAGAAAGGGGCCACCAAAAGGGAAAGAAAGGAAGCCTATGGGTATGTGATATACAGCGCTCCAAAGGACTTGGCGTTTGTTTTGGGTAAGGCGTCGGCCAAAGGCCTGGTCGCAGAAAACAGCCTGCTATTTTTCTGGCTTAGTTTTGGACTAGGTGTTTTAGGTGCCCTTTTATTTATAGTCCCTCAAGTGATTACTGAAGGGTCTAAAGGGATCAAAAACAATGGTATTTATAAGCAGAGTAGCACCAGCAGAGGGCTTATTGCCTGGGGGGTGTTTGCTTATTTAGTCAGTTTTTATTTGCTGCTTTACTTTGCACCTCATTACGCCATTCACTGGACGCTCTTATTGGACCCCATTTCTTATGCGTTGAATGGTGGCCCTGCAAGCCATTGGTTTGTGTATGGATTTATGTATTGTGTGGTTATGGTGGTCATGGCTATAAGGATGTACATTAAATATAGGCATGTGAATTATCAGCTTTTGAGAACAACCTCTGTACTGTTTTTTCAGATTGTTTTTGCCTTTCTCATTCCCGAAATCATGACCCGCTTGCAACTCCCTGCGACCGATTTTAAGAATGCCTTCCCTTTGGATTATGACTTCTTTTTTAGCTGGAACCTCAACAAACTCATAGACTCCGGAGGGCTTGGATTATTTATCTTGGTTTGGGGAATTGTATTGACTCTTGTAGTGGTTCCAGTTATGGTATACTTTTTTGGAAAAAGATGGTACTGCTCTTGGGTTTGCGGCTGCGGTGGTTTGGCAGAAACCTTGGGAGATCCTTACAGACAACATTCCAGTAAGTCTCTTTTTTCCTGGAAAGTAGAAAGATGGTTGGTGCATGGGGTATTGGTCTTTGCGGTGCTCATGACAGCCGCTACACTGTATAGTTTTTTTACGGGTCATTCCAGCCTATTGGGCATTCGTACACAGTCTATTCAAAACACCTACAGTTTTTTAATAGGGGCTATTTTTGCCGGTGTTATTGGCACTGGATTCTATCCTATTTTTGGCAACAGGGTGTGGTGTCGTTTTGGTTGCCCGTTAGCGGCTTACTTAGGCTTTGTGCAGCGTTTTAAATCTAGGTTTAGAATTACCACCAATGGAGGGCAATGCATTTCTTGTGGAAACTGCAGCACCTATTGTGAAATGGGTATAGATGTAAGAGCCTATGCTCAAAAAGGAGAAAATATTGTGCGCTCTAGTTGTGTGGGTTGTGGAGTTTGCTCGGCGGTGTGTCCTAGAGGCGTTCTCAAGCTAGAGCAAGGACCTGAGGAAGGGAGAATTAATCCAACAGAGATTCTACTGGGGAACGATGTTTCGCTCATTGATTTGCTCCATAAAAAATAAAACGTCTAATGTTTAAAGAACCTCATTTTAAAGTCCCTTATGTTTTATTACTGCAGATGCAAAAATGCTTGGGTTCGCTCATGATACTTTTGGACCCAAAAACCAATAAAATCATAGGTGTTTTTTCTAGTAGTTACTTCATATTCGATAAATATAAAATTGTAGTAATTTAGCCCTGAGCAAACACTTTTAACCCATGACTTCTCCTAAAATTATCGTGATTATTCCTGCCTATAACGAGGCCCAGTCTATTGGTTTGGTAATCGCGGAAATACCATCTGTGGTCAGTGAAGTCATTGTGGTGAACAATCGCTCTACAGATGAGACGGCAGCGGTAGCTAAAAAAGCAGGTGCTACCGTCCTCACAGAAAACCAAATGGGCTATGGACATGCCTGCCTAAAAGGAATGGACTATGTGGCTGGATTGGAAGTACCCCCAGACATTGTCGTTTTTTTAGATGGCGATTATTCAGATTACCCAGAAGAGCTATTGGATCTAGTAGCGCCTATTATAGAAGAAGACCTTGACTTTGTAGTCGGTGCGCGCCAAAAAGCACTTAGAGAAGCAGGGAGTATGACACCGCAACAAGTATTTGGAAACGCCTTAGCTTGCACACTCATGAAGCTCTTTTTTGGGGCTACATTTACAGACTTAGGGCCTTTTAGAGCCATAAAATACAAGCGATTACTAGACATGAATATGTCCGACACCACCTACGGTTGGACCGTAGAAATGCAACTAAAAGCACTTCGCAACCGCTTAAAATACAAAGAAATAGGGGTGAAATATAAGAAAAGAATTGGGGTCTCTAAGGTGTCAGGAACTGTAAAAGGCACTATATTTGCCGGCGTAAAGATCCTGGGTTGGATTTTTAAATACAGTTTCAAGTAATATGGAATACCCGCTAGCCTATCTTATTATTTCCCTATACACACTCGCTTTACTGTTGGTATTTTTTTACAGTTTGGCACAACTCAATTTGCTATTTAACTACTTAAAACACAAAAAAAAGGGTACCCATGGCCCCTTGATAGATTTGAGCAAAAAAGAATTGGTGCCATATGTGACCATTCAACTGCCTATTTACAACGAAGCCTATGTGGTAGAGCGTTTGCTTGAAAACATTGCCTTCATGGAATACCCTAAGGACCGTCTGGAAATTCAAGTCCTAGACGACTCTACTGACGCATCTGTAGAAAAAACAGCCTCGCTCATTAAAGGGCTTCAAGACAAAGGCTTAGACATTGTGCATGTGAGAAGAACCAATAGAGAAGGATATAAAGCGGGTGCACTTAAAGAAGGGCTTGCTATAGCAAAAGGTAGTCTCATCGCTATATTTGACGCAGATTTCTTGCCACAAAAAGACTGGTTGCTACAAACGGTCCCACACTTTGGAAGTGAAGACATTGGGGTAGTACAAACCAGATGGGGGCACATCAATAGAGATTACTCCATATTGACCAGAATTCAAGCCTTTGCATTAGATGCTCATTTTACCTTAGAACAGGTGGGAAGAAATGCCCAAGGACATTTTATTAATTTCAATGGTACCGCTGGGATTTGGAGAAAGGAATGTATCCTGGACGCTGGAAACTGGGAAGGAGACACTTTAACTGAAGACCTCGATCTCTCTTATAGGGCCCAATTAAAAAATTGGCGATTTAAATATTTAGAAGAAGTAGAGACTCCTGCTGAATTACCTGTAGTCATAAGCGCTGCTCGTTCCCAACAATTTAGATGGAATAAAGGGGGGGCAGAAAATTTCAGAAAATCGGTGGGCAAGGTATTGCGCGCCCCTCATTTAAGTGGGAAAACTAAATTCCATGGGGTCATGCACCTCTTGAACTCTTCTATGTTTTTATGTGTTTTTTTAGTGGGCGTACTCAGTATTCCAATGATGTTTATAAAAAGTATCTTCCCTGAATTGGCATGGGTATTTGAAGTCACTAGCTTTTTCATTGTCAGTACCATCATACTTTTTGTTTGCTATTGGTTTACCTATAAAAATATTCAAGGCAAAGGAATAGAGCACTTCTTACAATACATTGGCTTATTCTTTACCTTTTTTACGGTAGCCCTTGGATTCTCGCTTCACAACTCACTCGCAGTTTTGGAGGGTCATAGAGGGAAACGTTCTGAATTTGTGAGAACCCCAAAATTCAATATTAATTCCATTAAAGACTCTTGGAAGGGCAACCAATACTTATCCAAGAAGATTTCTCCCAATGTAATTTTGGAAGGATTGCTTATGTGCTATTTCTTTTACGGGATGTACATTGCTATTCCCTTGAACGATTTTGGGTTATTTCCTTTTCATTTTATGCTGTTTTTAGGCTTTGGATTTGTATTTTTCAAGTCCTTAAGCGCTAAAATATAGGCATGTACTCTTTTTTAAAGCTTTATGTATACCCCCTATCATTCCTGTTAATCATAGGGTTGTTTTATTGGAGTTTTGGCTATGATTTAGACAGGACAGACTCGGTAAAACTCATTGGTTTAGCCGCTGCACTTTTTGCCTTATCATACCAAGTATTAAGCAGCACCACTGCACATTTCACCTCCAAAGGAAATACGCTTATTTTTCGCATGCTTTTAGTGGCTGGGATTGTATACCGTTTATTACTGTTTGCTGGAACACCTGAACTATCTCAAGATTTTTATAGGTATATCTGGGATGGGCATTTACTCATCCATCAAATAAACCCCTACATTCACCTCCCAAAAGACATTATTGGAACCGTAGGCCATTTGGTGCCCAATGCCGACTATCTCTTTGACAAAATGGGGGAATTGAGCCAAAAGCACTATTCCAATTACCCGCCTATTAGTCAGTATATTTATGGGTTGGCCGCCAATGTGGGCGGAGATTCCATTCCAAAATCCATTTTAGTTTTTAAAGTAATTGTTCTATTGGCAGACCTCTGTATTGTAGGGTTGAGTAGCCGCATATTAGCCTTTCTAGGACAGCCACAATGGAAGGTTTTTTATTACTTTTTAAATCCTTTAGTGATTGTAGAACTCAGCGGCAATCTTCACCTGGAAGGGGTGATGATTGCCTTTTTTCTGGGGGGCATCTGGGCGCTGATAAAACTACAAAATCACTCAAAACCTCGCTCAGTGTACATGGCCAGTGTAGCTGAAACAAAGTCGTATAAGACTAAACACAAACAGCAGCAAGCGGTATGGCTTTTTCTAGGCGGATGCCTCATAGCGCTTTCCATTATGACCAAACTCATTCCCATCTTATTTCTTCCCTTCCTATTATTGCCTTTGGGAATTAGAAAAACGCTTATTTTAGGCGGCTGGATAGTGCTTTGCGCGGGGATTTTCTGGGGGCCGCTTTTAGAAGAGGGATTTTGGAATTCTTATATGGAAACCATTGGCTTGTGGTTTAATAACTTTGAGTTTAATGCCTCCTTTTACAATGTGGTCAAATTCATTGCCATGGAAAACGGCCATTCGGCCTACAGAAGTATTTTGACCTATGGAAAAATCTTACCTTTTTTAATGATGGGAGTGGCTTTAGCTGTTTTTATATGGCAATGGAAAAAAATAACTGGCTTAATAAATACTCCCCACCGCGCGCTTAGTGTGCAATTAAAAAATATCGTAAATCCCTATTTCAAGGAATACCCAAAAGTGGTGCAGGGTTCCATAAACAGTATGCTATTCATGTTTACAGGACATTTATTGGTTGCCACCACGGTACATCCTTGGTACCTTTGTTTTGGAGTGATACTCGCCATTTTCACCCCATTAAAGTATGCCTACCTCTGGAGTGGAATGGTCTTTTTGAGTTATGTAACCTACTCAGATCCAAACTTTAAGGAAAATCTGGGAGTCGTTGCCTTAGAATACCTAATAGTATTGGGGTTTCTTTTCTATGAAATTGTTAAAATAAAACGCTTGAAAAACGAATCTGTTAAAAATGTTTAGTTTTTAAGCCAAAAGTAATACTCAAAAGCAAACGCTATTCTTTTTTACCTACATTTGGCATAGTGATTAACAGTACTACACATACAAATTCGAATCCAACGACCTCTTTAAGTGTTGGTTATACCGCGTCTTTCAACGAGGCAGCTTCGAATATGGTAGTCCCCGCCCCTAGGCGCCGCCGCCCGTAAGGGTGTATTTCTTTTTGGAAGTCCCCGCCCCTAGGCGCCGCCGCCCGTAAGGGTGTATTTCTTTTTGGAATTAGGTGTGTCCAATTCCCCCTAGCGTGATCATTTATTCTTTTATTTATTTTTATTAATTGTCCATGAAAATTATAATGGCGAACGCGTCTCATTTTAAGTACGCGCCAATTATTTGCGAGACTATTGCAGCTTCTGCTTTGGTTCGCGGCACCGGAATTGCCAAGCGCAGTCCCGAATATATTCAGAGAAAACTCCAGAACGGCAACGCCATTATTGCGCTAGACGGAGAAATCTTTGCCGGTTTTTGCTATATAGAGGTTTGGGGGCATGAGAAATTTGTGGCCAATTCAGGACTTATTGTACACCCTGACTATAGAAACCAAGGCTTGGCAAAGAAAATTAAAAAGGCGGTATTAGCGCTATCCTTAGAAAAATTCCCTGAAGCCAAAATTTTTGGAATTACGACGGGTCTTGCAGTGATGAAAATCAATTATGAGTTGGGTTACAAGCCAGTGACCTTCTCTGAACTCACCACGGATCCTGAGTTTTGGAAAGGTTGCCAAACCTGTAAGAATTTTGACGTACTCACCAGGACAGATCAAAAAATGTGTTTGTGTACAGGCATGCTTTATGAGCATAAAATAAAAAAGAAGCCCCTTAACATCAAAGCCTTTCAACGTTTAAAAAGCATTAAAGAGCAGTTGTTTTTAAAGAAAAATAATACCAGTAGTGCACCTACTGATAAAAATTAAAGAAATGAAAAAATTAGTTTTAGCATACAGTGGCGGTTTAGATACCTCTTACTGCGCCAAATATTTAAGTGCAGACATGGGTTTTGAAGTGCACGCAGTGACGGTAAATACGGGAGGTTTTGCTGCTACAGACCTCCAAGAGATGGAGGAAAAAGCGCATGCATTGGGAGCTCATACCTTTAAAGCTATAGATGGTGTGGAGATTTTCTATCAGAAAGTAGTGAAATACCTCATCTTTGGAAATGTGTTAAAAAACAACACTTATCCGCTCTCTGTAAGTGCAGAAAGAATTGTTCAAGCCTTAGAACTCATTGCCTACGCAAAAGAAGTAGGCGCTAGTCACATAGCACATGGAAGCACAGGAGCAGGAAACGACCAAGTGCGTTTTGACCTTATTTTCTCTGTCTTAGCCCCTGAAATAACCATCATTACACCTATTAGAGATTTACAACTCAGTAGAGAACAAGAAATAAACTACCTAAACAGCAAAGGTATCTCCTATTCCTGGGAAAAAGCAAAGTACTCTATTAATAAGGGACTTTGGGGCACTTCAGTTGGGGGAGTAGAAACTTTGGGATCTAAAGATCCCTTACCAGAAGCGGCTTACCCCTCTCCATTAGTAGCAACAGTACCAAAAACTGTAGCGCTACTTTTTGAGAAAGGCGAACTCATAGGTATAGATGGTGTGTTGGGAGCGCCTGTGTCTCAGATTCAGAAACTAGAAAAAATAGCGTCTACCTATGCCATTGGTAGAGACATACATGTAGGAGATACTATAATTGGTATAAAAGGGCGGGTAGGATTTGAGGCTGCTGCTGCGCTTATAACCATTAAAGCCCATGGACTACTTGAAAAACACTGCTTGAGCAAATGGCAGTTACACCAAAAAGATAGTCTATCTAGTCTTTATGGGATGCTGCTCCACGAGGGACAGTATTTAGATCCAGTGCTCAGAAATACAGAAGCGTTTTTAACAGACAGTCAAAAGACCGTCAATGGGACTGTATTTGTAAGCCTTTACCCCTATAGATTTACCCTAGATGGAATTGCTTCTGAAAACGACTTAATGGGAGCTGGTTTTGGCACCTATGGAGAAGAAAATAATGCTTGGTCTGCACAAGACGCAAAAGGCTTTATTAAGGTTTTGTCTAATGCAGGACGTATTTACAAACATGTAAACGATGTTAAATAAGGCGCTCCTTATAAGGCAAAGTAACTAATGTGACCTTGCAAAAGACAGAAAAAGTGAATTGAAAATGACTTTCAAAGGGAGTCGAAAATTAAAAAAACATGATTCAAATTGGTATTATTGGCGGTTCAGGATATACAGGCGGTGAACTCATTAGGTTACTCATACACCACCCAGCAGTAACCATAAACTTTGTGTACAGCCGCACCAAAGCGGGTGCACCCCTTTACAGCGCCCATGAAGATTTGTTGGGCATTACGGAGCTGTGTTTTACAGACCTAGTGAATCCAAAGGTAGATCTGGTGTTTTTATGCCTGGGTCACGGACATTCTAAAGATTTTTTAGAAAAAAATCCTTTTGGTGAGACCACCAGAATAATTGACCTGAGCACTGATTTTAGGGCCCAAGCCAATGCCTCATTTTTGGGCAAAACATTTATCTATGGACTGCCAGAAAAAAACAAATCTGCGATTGAAAACGCTGCCTATATAGCCAACCCTGGATGTTTTGCCACTGCTTTGCAGTTGGCCCTTTTGCCGCTGGCAAAGGCCCAAAAATTGAGACATCCGGTGCACATAAACGGTACTACAGGAAGTACAGGCGCTGGGATAATTCCAGGAGACAGCACCCACAATAGCTGGAGGAATAACAACCTGTCTTGGTACAAAGCCTTCAATCATCAACATTTGGGAGAGGTGAGAGAACAATTGTCATCTGAAGGAGCTGACAGTGGGGTAGCGACAAAGGCGGAATTACCTCCCTTTTATTTCATCCCCAACAGAGGGGCTTTTTCTAGAGGTATTTTCGCCACGCTTTATACAGAGTATGAGGGAGACATTGAATCAGCTAAAGCCCTTTACAAATCCTATTATCAAGGGGCGCCTTACACCCATCTTTCTGAATTCCCTATAGATCTAAAACAAGTCACCAATACCAATCAGTGCCACTTGCACCTTCACAAACACGAAGACCAGCTACTGATTACAGTGGCCATTGATAATTTATTAAAAGGGGCTAGCGGGCAGGCTGTACAAAATATGAACCTGCTTTTTGGATGGGAAGAAACGCTGGGATTACAATTAAAAGCCAATCGGTTTTAACAATGATGCTAAGAGACTATAGGCAAATAAGATATGGTCTCTCTGTAGGCATGTAACAATTCCAATTAAAAGAAATTTAAATTAAAACAAATAGCTAATAACACCTTCTGAAGTGTAACACGAAAGAGGTAGCGAAAATAACGAATTATGAAAATAGGAATTATAGGAGCTGGAAATTTAGGCCAATCTATTGCCAAAGGTATTTTGCATTCAGATGGGGCCACCAGCATGTATTTATCTAAGAGAAATACAGCTTCTCTAGAAGGGTTTAAAAAATTTAATCAGGTTACAGTCACTACTCAAAATGAGGCCCTGGTGAAACATTCAGACATTCTAATTTTCGCGGTACAACCAAGTCAATTCCAAGATATTTTAACGGAAATAAAGGAATTTCTCACAGAAAAGCATGTTCTTATCTCTACCATTACTGGCTTTTCTATTCAAAAGATAGAGGCGCTTATTGGCCAACATCACTTCATTGTGAGGGCCATGCCTAATACAGCCATTTCAGTAAGTGCGTCTATGACCTGTTTGTGTGCAAACGAAGCAGGAGCAAAGAGAATTGCCATTGCCAAAGCTATTTTTGACCGGATGGGAAAAACCATGACTATTCCAGAGACAAAAATGCAGGCGGCCACCGTGATAGGCGCTAGTGGTATTGCCTTTTGGATGCGGCTCATCAGGGCCAATTCTCAGGGAGGGGTACAGCTGGGCTTTGAAGCACAAGACGCCCTGGAAATGGTCGTTCAAACCGCCTTGGGCGCTGCCACTCTTTTACAGGAAAATCAAAGCCATCCGGAGGCAGAAATAGATCTGGTTACCACCCCTCAGGGCTGTACCATTTCTGGTTTAAACGAGATGGAAAACTGCGGTATGAGTGCTGCATTTATTCAAGGAATACAAAAATCATTTGCTGCCATTAGCAAAATAACACAAGACCAATTATGAAACTCTTTGACGTATACCCTTTATATGACGTCACTCCTGTGAGTGCGAAAGGCTCCGTTTTAACCGATGCAAATGGAACAGCATATATAGACCTATATGGCGGACATGCCGTAATTTCTATTGGCCATAGCCACCCCCATTATACCCAAGCCATAAAAGCCCAGTTAGATAAAATAGCCTTTTACAGCAATGCGGTTCAAAACCCGATCCAAGAAGCCTATGCGCAAAAACTAGGGGCCTTGTCTGGACTGGAAGACTACCAATTGTTTTTGTGTAACTCAGGGGCAGAAGCCAATGAAAACGCTCTTAAAATGGCTTCTTTTATCAGTGGTAAATCTAAGGTGGTGGCCTTTAAAAACAGTTTTCATGGCCGTACCTCAGCGGCAGTTGCTGTCACAGACAATCCAGCTATTCAAGCCCCCATTAACCAGGGGCACGAGGTTATTTTTGTGGCCCTCAATGATGAAGACGGTCTAAAAGAAGCACTCTCTACAGGAGACGTCTGTGCCGTAATTATTGAATCTATTCAAGGGGTGGGTGGCTTAGACCAACCCACGACCCACTTTTTTAAAACTATTGAAAGTCTTTGCCAAGAGCATGGGGCCCTACTCATTGCAGATGAAGTACAATCTGGCTTTGGGAGGACAGGAGCCTTTTTTGGATTTCAACATCATGGAATAACCCCTGATTTAGTGCCTATTGCCAAAGGAATGGGGAATGGTTTTCCTATTGGTGGGGTATTAATTCATCCTAAATACAAGGGAGTTCACGGGCAGCTTGGCACTACTTTTGGCGGAAATCACTTGGCATGCAGTGCAGCTTTGGCGGTATTAGAAGTCATAGAAGAAGAAGGACTTGTGAAAAAGGCCCAGGACATGGAGGCCTATGTAAAGGAACAAATGAAAACCTTCCCTGCTGAAATTAGCTTAAAAGGAAGGGGTCTCATGCTAGGATTGGCCTTCCCTTTTGAGATTGGTGCACTGAGAAAAGAACTATTGTATACGCACCAAATATTCACTGGAGCGGCTAAAGACAAGAAAGTCTTGAGAATTCTGCCCGCACTTAATATTACAAAAACACAAATGGTGCACTTTTTTTCTGCCTTAAAAGAAGTATTAAACACCCCCGAATTCCAATCTTACTTTAAATAACCACTAAACAAGTATCAAGCAAACCCGAATTTCAATCTTACTTTAAGTAAACCCTAAAGAAATATTCAGAAAATCCGAATTCCAATCTGACTTTAAATAACAAGTATTAAACAAACCCGAAATTCAATCTTACTTTAAACAAGCCCTTATGAAGCAATATTTATCCCTTCAAGACATACCAGACTTTGACAAAGCCATCTTAGAGGCCATTGCATTAAAAAAAGATCCTTTATCTGACAAAACACTAGGCCGAGATAAAACCTTGGGGCTTTTGTTTTTTAACGCCAGCCTAAGAACGAGGATAAGCACCCAAAAAGCAGCTAAAAACTTGGGCTTAGAGGTCATGGTAATGAATTTTTCACAAGAAGGTTGGCAGTTGGAATACGAAGACGGAGCGGTCATGAATAGTGGAAAGGCAGAACATATTAGAGAAGCCGCTGGAGTATTATCTAGCTATTGTGACCTGATTGGCGTTAGGGCATTTGCTGAATTACAAAATTGTGAAGAAGACCAAAAAGAGAAAGTGCTTTTAGGCTTTGCGAAACATGCGAGCGTTCCTGTCATTAACTTAGAAAGCGCACTTGATCATCCCTTACAAGGGTTTGCAGACGCCATTACCATCACAGAACATTTGGGAGAGCAAGTATTGCCTAGCCTAAAAAAAGAGGGAACTGCACCCAAAGTGGTATTGAGTTGGGCGCCACACCCAAGGGCACTACCTCATGCAGTAGCCAATAGTTTTATAGCTGCCATGAAGCGGCTTCATATAGACTTCAGTATTACCCATCCAAAAGGCTACGAGCTAGATCCTTTGATTACGGGAGACACACCCATTGAACACGATCAGAACAAAGCCTTAGCGGAAGCAGAGGTAGTTTATGTGAAAAACTGGAGTAGTTTTAAGGACTACGGAGAAGTGATGTGTGAAGACTCCTCATGGACCATCACTTCTGACAAAATCGGAAATGCACATTGTATGCACTGTTTGCCAGTGAGAAGAAATGTAGTGATCGCAGACTCCGTTTTAGACTCAGACAAAAGTTTGGTGTTAGCACAGGCCAACAATAGGACCTATGCGGCCCAGTGGGTACTTAGAGAATTACTAAAAACAACTCCTTAATTACACGTCCATGGAAGATCAAAGAAACACCCTATCAGTAGTTAAAATTGGCGGAGGCGTCATAGAAGATCCTGAAGCACTAAAGTACTTTTGCAAGGCTTTTAGTCAAATATCTGGTCCTAAAATACTCGTTCATGGAGGGGGTAAATCTGCCACTGCCTTAGCAGAAAAATTAGAGGTTCCCACCAAAATGATCGAGGGTAGAAGGTGTACTCCAAAGGAAACTTTAGAAGTCATTACCATGACCTATGCTGGAAGTGCCAACAAAACAATTGTCTCTCAATTACAGGCAGACCATTGTAATGCCTTGGGGCTTAGTGGGGCAGACGGCAACAGTATAAGCGCGGTAAAAAGAAACCCAAAGCCTATAGATTACGGATTTGTAGGAGACCAACTAAAGGTGAACACCTCCTTGATTGAAATGCTTTTATCACATGGGATTTGCCCTGTTTTTTGCGCCATTACCCATGACGGTAACGGACAATTACTCAATACCAATGCAGATACCATCGCCTCTGAAATAGCTATAGCTATGGCAGCGAAATATGAAACACATCTGTGGTATTGCTTTGAGAAACCAGGCGTATTGGTGAGTGAAACACCCCTAAAAGTACTTCCTAAGCTAAGCGCTAGTGAAATGAAGATACTCATAGATCAAGAGATTATTCACTCAGGAATGATTCCTAAACTCACTAATGGATTTCATGCCTTAGAAAAAGGCGTCCATAAAGTAGGGATTGGAAATGAAGATATGTTGGCCAACAAAGGCCCTTTTACCTTATTAAAAAAGAATTAAATGGAGTATCTAAGCACCTATGAAAATGAAGCCGTTCAATTATTAAAATCTCTGATTGAAACCCCCTCTTTTTCTTCAGAAGAAGCCCATACAGCCAAGCGCATTGAGGCATGGTTTGAACAAAAAGGAATCTCCTACCAAAAGAGTGGGCACAATAGATATGCCTTTAACAAGTATTTTGATCCTAAAAAACCAAGTCTACTATTAAACTCTCACCATGACACGGTAAAACCTAATAGCGCATACACTCTTGACCCTTTTAAGGCCATTGAAAAGGACGGAAAAATTTACGGTCTTGGCAGCAACGACGCAGGGGGCTGTTTGGTGTGTTTACTGAGTACTTTCGCACATTTCTACGAGCGTAAAGATTTAAAACACAACCTTATTATAGTCGCTTCTGCAGAAGAGGAAAGCTCTGGACCTAATGGCTTAAACTCCGTATTACCCCTGCTGCCAGAAATAGATATGGCCATTGTGGGAGAACCCACCCAAATGCATTTGGCCATTGCAGAAAAAGGCCTTGTTGTTTTTGACGGTGTTATAAAGGGAACGCCCTCTCATGCAGCACACCCCAATTCTGATCAAGCGATTTATAAAACTGCTGGGGTGCTGAATTGGTTCGAAACCTACGTCTTTGAAAAAGTATCTGATTTTTTAGGACCCGTTAAAATGACCGTAACACAGATTCAAGCGGGGAGCCAACACAATGTAATCCCAGCAGAGGTAAGACTGGTGATAGATGTTAGGGTCAATGATTGTTATTCAAATGCAGAAATAAATGCACTCTTACAAAAAGAAGCCCCTCTAGAATTAAGGGCGAGGAGTTTGAGGCTTGGATCGTCGGCCGTGAGGCCAGACCACCCTTTAGTGATCGCTGGAAAAAATATGGGTCGGGAAACCTATGGCTCTCCCACACTATCTGACCAAGCGGCTATATCGGGTCCTTCTATGAAATTAGGGCCTGGAGATAGTACCAGATCGCATTCAGCAGATGAATTTATTTACAGGCATGAAATTGCCCAGGGCATTGAAATATACTGCTCACTTTTAAATACTTATTTAACACAATAACGCTTATGAAACTTTGGGATAAAGGGGGTAGCACCCATGAAAAAATTGATTTTTTTACTGTTGGAAATGACAGGGCGCTAGACTTATTTTTAGCACCTTATGATGTAAAAGCTTCCATGGCGCACGCAGAAATGTTGGCCTCTGTGGGTTTGCTTGAGGCAGAAGAAGCCACAAATTTAATCACTGCTTTAGCACAAATTGGCAAAGAAATTGCCGCAGGTACTTTTGAAATTGAAGCGGATTTTGAAGACGTTCACTCTAAAATAGAATTTTTACTCACGGAGCGATTGGGAGACCTAGGAAAAAAAATTCATGCAGCTAGATCCAGAAACGATCAAGTATTGGTGGCCATGCAATTGTTTTTAAAGGATCAAATTCAAGAGATCAAAACAGGCAGTCAAGACTTGTTTCACCTATTAATTTCGTTGGCAGAAAAACATGCTGGGCTTATTTTACCGGGATATACCCACTTGCAAGTGGCCATGCCTTCTTCCTTTGGCCTTTGGTTTTCTTCCTATGCGGAGAGTCTTACAGACGACGTCTATTTTCTAGAAGCAGCCTATAAGGTATGTGATCAAAACCCTCTTGGAAGTGCTGCCGGCTATGGGAGTTCTTTTCCAATCAACCGAAAAATGACCACAGAAAAACTGGGTTTTAGTACCCTTAAATACAATGTAGTAGCAGCTCAAATGGGTAGGGGAAAAACAGAAAAGGCGGTAGCATTTGGAATGAGTGCAGTGGCCGCAACCGTGGGAAAATTAGCCATGGATATTTGTCTGTATATGAGTCAAGACTTGAATTTTATAAGCTTCCCAGACCAACTGACTACCGGATCTAGTATTATGCCTCACAAAAAAAACCCTGATGTCTTTGAATTGATTAGGGCAAAATGCAATAAAATTCAAACCCTACCCACACAATTGAGCCAGTTAACGGCAAATTTACCCAGTGGGTATCACAGGGATTTACAGCTTTTAAAGGAAGTATTGCTCCCTGCTATCACCGAATTACAAAGTTGTTTAGACCTCATGCATTTTGCTTTAAAGGAAGTGGTTCCTAATACGGATTTGGGTCAAGACCCTAAATACGACGCCATGTACTCTGTAGACACCCTCAATGAAATGGTGCTCCAGGGAATGCCGTTTAGAGATGCCTACAAGGCAATGGGTGCCCTGATCGCAGAAGGGACCTACCAACCCAAAAAGGACCTCCACCACACCCATGAAGGAAGTATGGGTAATTTATGTTTGGAGGAGATTAAAGCGAAAATGGACCGTGCTTGCGGTTTTTAATAATACTTAGGTATGAATCTAAATCAAAAAGAGCGGCCTTGTAAAAACAAGGCCGCTCTTTTTATAGATTAAAAATGAAGCTTACTGAATCATTTTTAAGTTAATAATTTCTTGCTCCGTAAGGGCACGCCACTGACCCCTTGGTAGGTCTTTCTTCGTAAGACCTGCATACACCACCCGGTCTAATTTAATGAGCTCATATCCCAAATGCTCAAACAATCGTTTAATGATGTTATTTTTAGCACTTAGAATCTCAATACCTACTTCAGTGGCAGGAGCTCCTTCAATAGGAGAGATTTCATGTACACGAACAGGACCGTCTTCTAAAACAACTCCTTTTCTGATTTTCTCAAGATCGTCTGCTTTTAAGGACCTACCCAAAGTAGCGTGGTATATTTTTCTAAAACCATTCTTTGGCTTGGTGAGTTTGGTTTGTAATTCACCATCGTTGGTGAAGAGTAACAATCCAGAGGCTGATTTGTCTAAACGACCCACGGGTTTGATCTTAGATTTGGTGGCATTTGCAACCAAGCCAAGGGCAGATTTAGGGTGCGATGCATCTGTGGAAGCACTGTCAAAATCTTTGGGCTTGTTTAATAAAACATAGGCTCTTTTCTCAGGATTTAAGGTAATACCGTCAAAGCTAACCACATCTGAAAGAGCTACCCTATAGCCCATTTCAGTGACTGCTTTTCCGTTGACTTTGACACTTCCGGCAGCAATAAAAATATCTGCTTCTCTTCTAGAGCACACCCCAGAATTTGAAATATACCTATTTAAACGGATCGAATTGTCGTCTGCCTTTTGGGTTGGTTTAGCCGGAGTATTAGCTACTAGTTTTGGTCCTTTTGCTTGTGTGCCGCTAGCAAATGTGTCTTTATTGACTGTCTTTCTGTAGCCTTTTTTATTTGACCCAGCTGGCTTTAAACGTGCATTAGAAGAAGGCTCCTCCGAACCACTTTTGCTAAAAGGACCACTGTTCCCTTTCTTTATAGGGGAGTTTCCCCTAGCACTACTCGTTTTTCTAAACGTTCCAGACCCACGTCCAGAGGCTTTTTTATCGCCGTCAAAATTATTACGCCCCATTAGTTCTTATTTTGTGCAAAGGTAGTGTATTGTTTTAGATTGGAGCGATTAAATAAACCTGCCCAGCAACAGCTCTGGATCTATGAGTAAAATTCCAAATACACCCCCAACAATGATAAATTTTAGAAGGTTGTGTATACTTAAATAATGATTTTTTTCTTTGGCCAACCACAAGCCAACAATTGCGAAAATCAACAAAATAAATACCCCTTTAAAATACCAGTTCATATAACCTACATTAAATGTAGAAATTAATAAATAGGTAGGCAATACGGTGGCTACAAGCAATATACTCACGCAATACTTAGAAAATGTAGTCCCATACCTAACCGCCACGGTATTATAATCTTGGGTGAGGTCTCCAGTAAGGTTTTCTAAATCTTTGACCATATCTCTAGCGAGTACCAATAAGAATAAAAAGATTGCCTGAACAAAAATCACCGGAGCTAAGTTTTTATAATACACAAACACCGTAAAAAATGGGGTAATAGCCAAAAGGGCAGAGACAAGATTTCCCACAAAAGCGATTCTCTTTAACTTATGTGAGTACAGCCAAATACCAAAAATATAAGCTGAAAAAAAAACTACCGCTCTAAAGGACACTGCACTAGCCATAAAAACAGCTAAAAAATTACCTGTGAAATAAGCGGTAATTTTAGCACGTTGGGATATAAGGCGGTCTAAAAGTGTTTTCCTAGGCCTGTTGATCAAGTCTTTTTCTGCATCGTAAAAACTATTGATGATATATCCACTGCCAATGACTATAGCCGTAGACAATACCAATAATGCTAGATCAGGGTCTAAAAGAAGTGCTTTTAAAGGTTTATCTGGGGCTAAGATAAAAATAGAACACAGGTATTGAGCCAATACTATTAGGGCTATGTTGTACCCTCTAAGCACAGAAAAAAATGCGAGTCCCTTTAAAGCGAACCGCGATAGAGGACTTTGGGCCATAATTTGGAATTAAAAATTATAAACGACTTCTAAATGGTAATTCTTTAAGGCTTTTTGGGCTTTTTCGAGATCTGGCGTAAACCCTAATATATAGCCTCCACCACCAGAGCCACATAGCTTTAAGTAGTAATCATTTGTTTTTAGTCCCTCTTGCCAAAGCGCGTGAAATTCTGTTGGAATCATCGGTTTAAAGTGGTCTAGGACTACCTTAGACAATTGGCGAATATTTGAAAATAAAGAGCTTACGTTGCCATTGACAAAGTCTTCTACACAAGCGTCTGTATGTTTTATAAACTGATCTTTAAGCATGTTTCTGAAACCCTCTTGCTTCATTTGCTCCATGAACAATTGAACCATTGGGGCGGTTTCTCCAACTTGACCTGAATCTAGAAGAAAAACGGCTCCCTTACCCGCAGTGTGCTGAGATGGAATGGCCGTAGAAGCTATATGGTCTTGAGCATGTATTAAAATAGGCAAGCTCAAATAGGAATTCAATGGATCTAAACCTGAGGATTTTCCATGGAAAAAAGATTCCATTGTTCCAAAGAGTTCTTTTAGTTCAAGTAATTTTTCTCGGGTTAAATTCTCTAAAACAGTGATTTTGCGTTGTGCATAATTGTCATAAATAGCTGCGACTAAAGCTCCGCTACTTCCAATTCCATATCCCTGAGGGATAGAAGAATCAAAATACAATCCATTGGAAATGTCTTGTTGTAAGCGGTCTAAATCAAAAGAAAACACCGCTGGATCTTTTTCTTGTAAAGCAGCCAAATGCTTGGCAAATCCAGCCAAACTTTGGTTAGAACTCGAATGACTCTCTGCTGCATTTTTAGGAATAATTAAAGCGCCTTTTGCAGCATTATAAGGGATGGAAAGGCCTTTAGAATCTTTAATAATCCCGTACTCTCCAAAAAGTAAAATCTTCGCGTAAAAAAGTGGGCCTTTCATAGGGTGTAATTTTTTAAGGTGCTTCTGTGTGAGATGTGCTTCCACTTCCTACCTGATCACAAATATACTGTCCATTTTGACAATGTACAACTAATTCGTTTTCAATAAATTGAAGCAGCTGCTCTTTATGCATTTCTGGATATAACAGATGCACATTTGCTCCTGCATCTAAAGTAAAACAAACCGGTATTTGGGTCAATTTTCTAAAAGCCCAAATTTTTTCAATGATGGATAAGGTTCCAGGCTTCATCAAAATAAAATAGGGATTGCTTGTAAGCATCATTGCATGAAGCGTTAATGCCTCTGACTCCACTACACCTATAAACTTTTTCATATCTCCAGAGACTAAGGCCTGAGTCAATACGGCCAATTGATCATGGGCCTGTTGAAACCTTGCTTCAGCAAAAGGATGGTTTTCCATTAAACCGTGACCAACTGTACTGCTCACCACCTTTTCTCCTTTGTCTACCAGTAAAATAGTGTCCTGGAAATTTTTAAAAATAGGCGCTAATTCTTGGTTAAATGGCACTGCTATTAAGTCTTGACTCGATTCAAAAACAGCTGTTTTTCCCCATTGCATTAAAGGACCTCTAATACTTCTAGCAGCACTACCCGAACCGAGTCTTGCTAAAAAAGAAGCTTTTGCATAAAA
>Ga0209138_1001561_pt1 | contig 19370 bp, 20 predicted proteins | sample SaaInl3SG_22_DNA_FD_184645 | JGI IMG/M metagenome (GOLD analysis project Ga0209138, IMG submission 184645) | Marine microbial communities from expanding oxygen minimum zones in the Saanich Inlet - ESP_153SG_22_DNA (SPAdes) (version 2) | ecosystem: Environmental > Aquatic > Marine > Intertidal...
TTCATTACTCCCTGGGATTGGAAAACGTTCTGCACTTCGTTTAGCATTACATTTATTAAGTAGACCTCAGACACAGACTGAAGACCTTTCTAGAGCCTTGCTCTGTTTACGAGAAAATTCTAAAAATTGTAAACATTGCCACACCCTATCGGATACTGAAATTTGTCAAATATGCGAGGATCCTAGAAGAGATATAGGAATCTTATGCGTAGTTGAGGACATTAGAGATGTGCTTGCGATTGAGGGTACTTCTGAATTCAGAGGGAGATATCACGTTCTTGGCGGTAAGATTTCTCCGATGGATGGGATTGGACCTTCAGACCTTACTATTGATTCTCTGGTTTCACGAGTGAAGACAGAGGGGATTACTGAGCTAATTTTTGCACTGAGTTCTACTATGGAAGGGGATACGACTAACTTTTACATTTACAAGCAATTAGCTGGTCTTAGTCTGAAGTTTTCTACCATCGCTAGAGGTATAGCAGTTGGTGATGAACTTCAATACGCAGACGAAATAACCCTTGGCCGAAGCATTTCTAATCGTATTCCACTCGACTACGATAAAGGATAATTGCTAACTTTGTAGCCATGGCGAAAATTGAGATTCGACTTCCTGAAATGGGCGAAAGCGTAGCTGAGGCTACGATAACCAATTGGATCAAATCGGTCGGTGACCGTGTAGAAGAAGATGAGGTTATTGTTGAGGTAGCTACCGATAAAGTTGATTCTGAAGTAGTTAGTGAATATTCCGGTATTTTAATTGAGCAGCGATTCGCTATTGATGAAGTGGCTGAAGTGGGAACTGTGATTGCTATCATAGAGACTGAAGGAGGATCAGATTCATCCATTGAAACGGAATCTACTCCCGTTCAACATCCGTCAGAGACTGAATCCATAAAAGAATCAGAAGAGCCTGTTAGCGAAGAGCCAACTCCTGCAGTTATCGAAGCCGTTAAATCTCCTATAGCCAATCATTTTTCAAAACCCAGTACTACATCGGGCTTATTATCTCCACTCGTTAGAAATATGGCGAAGGAAGAGGGGGTTTCTGATGAAGAATTAAGTCAAATTCAAGGTACGGGACTCGACGGTAGAGTTACAAAATATGACATGATGGCCTATCTCGAAAAACGCGGTGGTTCGCCATCTGTTTCGGCTGCTCCTTCTGAGATAACTACACCCGTAAAAGAATCCAAACCAATTGTGCCTAGCACACCTGTAAAACCAACATCAATTCCTACTGCTGTTCCTGCCTCTGGAGATGAGATCATAGAACTGAACCGAATGGCAAAACTCACTGCAGATCATATGATTGGTAGCTTGCAGACCTCTGCCCATGTTCAAAGTTTTATCGAAGTGGATATGACTAAGGTCGTTGAATGGAGAGCAGCAATAAAAGATCAATTTGAGCGAACTCATGGTGAAAAGCTAACTTTTACTCCTATCTTCTTTGAAGTAGTAGCCAAGGCTTTGAAAGCTTTCCCGATGTTGAATATTCAGTTTGACGGAGAGAAAATTATTAAGAAAGCTTCAGTAAATCTGGGAATGGCAACTGCTCTAGAAGACGGTAACCTGATTGTTCCGGTTATTAAAGATGCAGATACATTGAATTTAGTTGGCTTAGCTAAGAAGGTGAATGATCTAGCGGCCAGAGCTAGAAAGAGTGCCCTTAAGCCTGACGAAGTGATGCAAGGCACGTATACGATTACGAACATCGGCTCTTTTGGTAGTGTTATGGGAACGCCGATTATTCCTCAACCTCAGGTCGCTATATTAGCTATCGGTGCTATTAGAAAAGTCCCTGCTGTTGTTGATACTGATCAAGGTGAATTCATTGCTATACGCCATAAAATGTTCTTGTCTCACTCCTATGATCACCGCGTGGTGAATGGAGCACTAGGGGGGCTATTCATCAAGCATGTAGCTGATCTCCTCGAAAATTGGTCGATGGATCGAAAAGTATAACATCAAAAGCTAGTTTCATGGCCTTAGAACTCTCTAAACCGATCTGCTTCTTCGATCTCGAGACGACAGGTATTAACATTGTTAAAGACCGAATTGTAGAAATTTCAATACTGAAATTATTCCCTAACGGTACTAGAAAGCAGCAAAGTTGGTTAGTGAATCCTGAGATGCCGATTCCCGCCGAAGCTACAGCTGTGCATGGAATATCTGATGATAAAGTGGCTAATGAGCCTACTTTTAAGCAATTGGCTCACGAAATATATGATTGGTTTAAGGATGCGGATTTAGCAGGGTTCAATTCAGACCGTTTTGATATACCCATGCTCATCGAAGAACTCTTGAGAGTCGGTGTAGATGTTGATCTAAAGAAAATGGTCTCTGTAGATGTGCAGACTATTTTTCACAAAATGGAAAAACGTACCCTTACCGCAGCTTACAAATTCTACTGTAATAAAGATCTTGAGGATGCACATAGTGCTGAAGCAGACACCCTAGCAACCTATGAAGTTCTCGAAGCGCAATTAGACCGATATGATGATCTCCCTAAAGATGTAAAGTCACTATCTGAATTTACCTCGAGACAAGATCGAGTAGATTTTGCGGGTATGCTTACGAAAGATGAGAATGGAGTCCCTGTTTTCAACTTTGGCAAGCACAAAGGAGTTCCTGTATTAGAAGTTCTAGACAAAGAACCGGGTTACTTCGGATGGATTTTAGGAGCTGACTTTCCGCTCTATACCAAAAAGGTGCTCACTCAAATCAAATTAGGAACCTATTTTAAATCCTAGCTATGAAACTTATTTGTATCGGTAGAAATTACACGGCTCACATTGAGGAATTAGAAAACGAGAGGCCAAAAGACCCTGTAGTGTTTATTAAAGCAGATTCTGCGGTATTGCCGAAGGAGCAGGACTTTTACCTACCGCCATTCAGTAACAATGTTCACCATGAGGTAGAACTTCTTGTTAAGATTACTAAAGTTGGGAAACATATCGCTAAAGAATTTGCTCACAAATACTACGATGAAGTAAGTCTTGGGATTGATTTTACTGCTCGAGATGTACAAGATGAATTGAAGTCTAAAGGGCTGCCATGGGAGAAGGCTAAGTCTTTTGACGGATCGGCAGTTATTGGCAAATGGGTTTCAAAATCAAACTATAAAGACCTTAATCAGTTAAGTTTTAGTTTGCAGAAAAATAACGAAGTAGTTCAATCGGCTAGTTCAAAATTAATGCTTTGGAAGATCGACGAATTAATCTCTTATGTTTCTCAGTTTTTTACCCTTAAAAAAGGAGATATTATTTTTTCTGGCACCCCATCTGGTGTTGGTAAAGTAGAGGCAGGAGACGTATTAGAGGGTTTTATTGAAAATGAATCGTTTTTCAAGGTAGGAGTGAAATAATGAAAGCCCTAACTGCAGAAATAATTAGTATTGGAGACGAGCTTCTTATCGGGCAAGTCGTTAATACCAATGCTTCTTTTCTTGCTAAATCACTTACCGAATTAGGCATAACGGTAAAGCATATTAGTACTTGTTGTGATACCGTTGAAGATATTACTTCAGTATTGCAACTAGCTCATAGTCGCGTAAATGTGGTACTGGTTACCGGAGGCCTAGGGCCCACTAGAGATGATGTAACGAAAGCAGCACTCTGCCAGTTTTACAATACTGAATTAGTCTTTAATCAGGAGGTTTATAGCCACCTAGAGTATCTCTTCGCCAACTACATCAAGGCGCCAATGAATGTCCATAATCGCAATCAGGCAAAGTTGCCTGAGTCTTGCACTGTTCTATTTAATGATCACGGGACGGCTCCAGGAATGCTATTTGAGCATAAGGGAGTAATGAGTGCTTTCCTACCGGGGGTGCCTTTTGAGATGAAAAGTCTATTTGAAAATAAGTTGAAGAAGAAGCTTCTTGAACTACCGGGACGTACGGCAATTATTCAAAAGACACTAATCACTTATGGGGTAGGTGAGAGCCGGCTCGCAGAGCGAATTGAAGACCTAGAAGACTCGCTACCTCAAGGTTTTTCCTTGGCTTACTTACCCAATTTTGGAAGAGTGCGTCTTAGAATTACTGCGAAGGTTTCAGCTCATGAGCGTTTTGAAGCTGAGCAAAAGGTCAATGATTTTGCCCAGCAATTAAAAGACCGACTTTCTGATTGTTATCAGGGTGAAGAGTCAGAAGGGGGGCTAGAATCGAGAATTTTGCAACTTGCAAAACAAAAAGGGGTTCATGTGGTAACTGCAGAGAGTTTTACTTCAGGTAGAATTGCATCTATCCTTAGTTCGGTTTCTGGCTCATCGGCCTATTTCTTGGGAGGTTATGTGACTTATGCCACTGCCATGAAATCTTCAGTGCTTGGCGTTTCAAAGGATTTAATTGAAACTCATTCAGTAGTTAGTGCTGAGGTAGCTTGCGCCATGGCCGAAGGTGCGAGATTAAAATCAGGAGCAGATCTAGCAATTGCTAGTACGGGCAATGCTGGGCCTACGAAAGGAGATTCTGAAGCTGAGGTGGGTCAAATCTACTTGGCAATCTCAACCTCGGACAAAACTGAAGCGCATCTTTTTTCTATGGGAACCCATAGGGAACGTGTGATTGGACGTAGTGTGAGTAAGGCTTTAGAGCTTATTTACAATGAATTGCTAAATTTATAATGTACTGCTTGTGCATTTCTATTTTAACTCCTACATTTGCACACTCTTAAAATAGGATTTAAAGAACAACAACGATGGCGAAAATTTGTGAAGTTACTGGAAAGAAAGTGATGTTCGGTAACAATGTATCGTTCTCGATTAATAAAACGAAGCGTCGTTTTGATGTTAACATCAGCAAGAAACGATTCTATGTTCCTGGTGAAGACCGTTGGGTGACGCTTAACGTTTCATCGAAAGGGGTTAAGATTATCGATAAAAAAGGAATCACTGAGGTTCTTAAAGAATCAAAGGCTAAAGGTTTCATTAAATAATTAAGTAGCCATGGCAAAGAAAGGTAATAGAGTTCAAGTAATTTTAGAGTGTACAGAGCATAAAACATCAGGTATGCCTGGTACTTCTCGTTACATTACGACTAAGAACAAAAAGAATACTCCTGATCGTATAGAAATTAAAAAATTCAACCCGATTCTTAAAAAGATGACGGTTCATAAAGAGATTAAGTAATGGCAAAGAAAACAGTAGCATCATTACAGACTAGTTCAAAGCGTCTTACTAAAGCGATTAAAATGGTTCGCTCACCTAAGACTGGCGCTTATACTTTTGTTGAATCGGTTATGGCTCCTGAGCTTGTAAACGACTGGTTAAACGCTAAGTAATTGAACGTTAACATTTGAATTAAAGCCGCTTCAAGCGGCTTTTTTTGTACTCATTCAGTTCGTAATTTTATCTCATGGGATTATTCGATAAATGGTTTAGCGGGAGCGGTAATAAGGAAGCGCTCGATAAGGGTTTAGAAAAGTCCAAACAAGGGTTTTTCTCTAAAGTAGCTACCGCGGTCGCTGGCAAAAAAACAATTGATGCAGAGGTTTTAGATAATCTCGAAGAGGTGTTAATTGCCTCTGATGTGGGAGTGGATACCACACTAAAAATTATCGACCGACTAGAGGCTCGTGTTCAGAATGACCCTTATTTAGGTACTGATCAGCTGAATTTTCTTTTAAGAGATGAAATTAAGTCCCTTTTTAAATCGAGTGAAATTAGTGAGTTTGGATCTTCTTCTACTGAGAAGCTGACGGTTATAATGGTTGTAGGAGTTAATGGTGTAGGGAAAACAACCACTATTGGTAAGCTAGCAAAGAAGTGGTCTGATGAGGGTAAAAAGGTAATGCTCGCAGCCGCTGACACCTTTAGAGCAGCTGCTGTTGACCAGCTTGAGGTTTGGTCAGAACGTGCCCATGTGCCCCTAGTTAAACTTGCTGCTAACGCAGATCCTGCGGCGGTTGCTTATGAAGCTGTTAGTAAGGCTGTATCGTCTGATATAGATGTATTACTGGTAGATACAGCCGGTCGCTTGCATAATAAGATCAATCTAATGAATGAACTGTCTAAGATTAAACGGGTAATGTCTAAGGTGGTAGCAGATGCTCCTCACGAGGTCTTACTGGTACTTGATGGTTCTACGGGTCAAAATGCTTTCGAACAGGCGAAACAGTTCAGCGCAGCAACAGAAGTTACTTCTCTAGCTGTTACTAAGTTAGATGGAAGCGCAAAAGGGGGTGTGGTTTTAGGTATTTCAGATCAATTCAATATACCGGTTCGATTTATTGGGGTCGGAGAAGGAATTGAAGATCTTCAACCCTTTGACGCTGAACGATTTGTCGATACTTTTTTTGAAGTTTAATAATGAGAACAAAATCTATCCGCCCGAAGAAAATCAATGTGGTTACCCTTGGGTGTAGCAAAAACATTTACGATTCTGAGGTGCTTAGCGGCCAACTAAAGGCTAATGGTAAAGAGGTCGTACACGAAGGACAAGGAGAGGTTGTGGTCATCAATACCTGTGGCTTTATTGCGAATGCCAAACAGGAAAGTATTGACACCATTCTTCATTTCGTCGATCAAAAAAACCAAGGAGCGGTTGAAAAGGTCTATGTAACCGGTTGTTTAAGTGAGCGTTATAAAGAAGATTTGGAGAAAGAAATCCCTGATGTTGATCGGTATTTTGGTACTCGAAACCTCCCAGAACTCTTAAAAACCTTGGGTGCTGATTACAAGCATGAATTGGTAGGGGAGCGCCTTAATAGCACTCCTAAACACTTCGCTTATTTGAAGATATCTGAAGGTTGTGATCGTCCGTGTTCTTTCTGTGCTATCCCGTTGATGCGAGGCTCACACCGATCAACGCCGATTGAAGATTTGGTAACTGAGGCCGAAGCCTTGGCTGCAAAGGGTGTGAAAGAATTGATTCTCATTGCTCAGGATTTGACCTTTTACGGTCTAGATTTATATAGGGAGCGAGCCCTTGCAAGACTTTTGAAAGCGTTAGTGAAAGTGGATGGTATTGAATGGATTCGCTTGCACTATGCTTTCCCAACCGGATTCCCTGAAGACGTGCTTGAGGTTATCGCTAACGAACCAAAGGTTTGTAATTACATCGATATCCCTCTTCAACATATAGCCGACCCAGTACTTAAAAGTATGCGCCGAGGTACAACCAAAGCTAAAACGGACGAGTTACTGCGAAAATTTAGAGTCTCTGTGCCTGGTATGGCGATTCGGACTACACTTATTGTAGGGTATCCGGGTGAGACCGAAGAGGATTTTGAGGTACTGAAAAATTGGGTTAAAGAAACCCGGTTTGAGCGTCTCGGATGCTTTACCTATTCTCATGAAGAGAACACCCATGCCTATCAGTTAGAGGATGATGTACCTGAAGAAGTTAAAGAGCAGCGAGCGGCAGAAATCATGGAAATTCAAGGGCAGATTTCTTGGGAACTTAATCAAAGATATGTCGGTGGAGTCTATAGATGTTTGGTCGATCGAGTAGAAGATGGCTTTTTTGTCGCTCGAACCGAATTTGACTCACCCGAAGTAGATAATGAGGTATTAGTAGATGCTAAGAAGCATTACTTGCGCGTTGGTGATTTTGTAAACCTTAAAATTGTAGAGGCAGCAGATTTTGACCTTTATGCTGAACCGGTAGACTCGTCAATATAAACTCCTCTGTGCGGTTTTAAATCTGATTTTAATTTTTCTAGACTTTCAGTCGACGTGTTCAGGTACACTGAGCACAAGGATGTATTGATTACCCTGGTACCAGAATCAGTATGAATAATATCTTGATTATTGGATTGGTTAAGGTATTGGAGTAAATGCTCTAGAAAATGTGTTGCAGTAGGTTCTGAAGCAGGGCCTCTGAAGTCCCAAAGAAGCTGAATCTGTTTTGATTTCATAGGGTCAAAGATACCAACGATTATGCTTAATTTTGAACTTATGATTTGTACTAGGCTCAGGCTGACTATTGCTTCCTTTCTGCTATTCTTTTTGGGTAGTTGTGATCTCATTGTTTCTGAGGAGCCTAACGCCGAAGCTGTTGCGCGAGTAGGTCGATATGTCCTTTACAAATCTGATTTGCCCGATTTTTCTTATCTGACTGACTCTCTATCTATCGTTTCTGCAGAGTACGATTTCATTGAATCGTGGGCGGCTAAGAGGCTCTCTCTAGAAAATGCGCTGAATTATCTATCTGAGTCTGATCAATGGGAGCTCGATCGTATGGTTGAAAATTACCGTATTGAATTATACACTCAAGCTTATTATAATACCGTTGCCACGATTAGCAAAGACACCTTAATTGAAGAAGAAGCGCTTCGGGAGCTTTATGAGAAGGAAAAATCAAGTCTTTTATTAGATGAAGATTTAATTAAACTGCGCTTCATAGCCCTCAGTTCTTCGTACACGAAGCCTGACGAAATTGAAGAACGATTTAAAAGGTATAATGAGGAAGATCGGTCATTTATAGATTCTCTAAGTAGTCATAATTATTTGACAGAAGTTTATCTGAATGACTCCCTTTGGGTGCGCAGTTCATCCATTATTGAACGCATCCGACCTCTAACTTATCAGAATGCCAAGAGCTATCTAAGGCCTTATCAGTTTTTTAGCCTTCAAGATAGTATCGGATATTACTACGGACAGGTATTAGATACGAGAAAAAAGGGCGATATTGCTCCTTTTACTTTTGCAGAGATAGAACTTCAGCAAATTTTAGATAATAGAAACCAATTTGACCGAATTGATAACATTCAAAAACAATTACTTAAAGATGCCCTACGTAAAGGAGACTTTGAAATATTCCGCTAGATATTTTTTCATAACACTTCTGGCCTTTTCATTCACGACTTATGCCCAATCCACTCGAAGAATTAAAATTGACGGAGTTACTGCTGTAGTAGGTGACTACGTGATATTAGACTCTGACATCGAAAAGCTTAAAGTTGATATCGAAAATCAAGGAGCCGCTGCTGGTGAAATTAGCGATTGCCAATTATTAGGTAAACTCATGGAAGACCGCCTGTATGCTCACCAAGCTGTTCAAGATAGTTTATTGGTTTCAGATACAGAGGTTAATGCAACTAGTGATCGCCAGATTCAACAATTGGCAAGCCAGATTGGATCGGTAGAAAAAGTGTTAGAGTTTTACAATCAACCTGACTTACAATCTTTCAAAGATGAGCTCTACGATATCAATAAGCTTAGAATGCTTGCGGAGAAAATGAAAATGGAGATTGTTGGTGATGTAGAGGTAACTCCTGAGGAGGTTCGTCAATTTTTTTACGATATTCCGATCACTAAGCGTCCGGTATTTGGTGCAGAATTAGAGATTGCTCAAATTGTGAAACAACCTAAACCGTCTGAAGAGGAAAAGCGTCGTGTCATTCAACGTTTAGAACAAATTCGTCAAGACGTTATTGAAAATGGTTCTAGTTTCAGTGTGAAGGCAATCTTGTATTCTCAAGATCCAGGTTCGAAGTCGAGCGGAGGTGCCTACAGCATGACACGAGAAACCCCTTTTGTTAAGGAATTTAAGGATGTAGCTTTTTCACTTCGTGAGGGAGAGATTTCTGAGCCTTTTGAAACTGATTTTGGTTACCATATTATTTTAGTTGAAAAGATCCGAGGCCAGGAGGTAGATTTAAGACACATCCTAATTATACCTGAAATTTCTAACGAGCAAATCACTGCGGCACAGACTCAGCTCGATAGCATTCGAAATGAAATTATTGCTGATCGATTGAGTTTTGAAGATGCGGCTCTGCAATTCTCAGATGAGACTGAGACTAAATACGATGGAGGGATTCTTCGAAATCCTCAAGATTACAGTGCTCGATTCGAGCTAACCAATATGGACCCTACGTTGTATAATCAGGTCGCTCGATTAAGAGATAATGAAATCTCAAAACCTATTCGTGAAGACGACCCAAGAGGGGGAGCTCCAAAGTTTAAAATCATGAAGATTGCTAATCGTTATGATGAACACATGGCCGACTTCGCTCGTGATTACACCAAGATTAAAGAATTAGCTCTTGCCGACAAAGAACGCAAGCTTATCGAAAAGTGGATTTCAGAGAAAATTGAACAGACCTACGTTCAAATTAATGACTCTCGAAAAGGCTGCGATTTTACTAGTAATTGGCTGAAGAAATAAGTGAATATTCGTATTTTCACGCACGCTAAAAAATAGATAATTAAATACACTGCATATGGCATTTGATATTGAAATGATCAAGGAGGTTTACGGGCGCATGGGGGCTCGTGTTGAAGCTGCTCGTAAGCTTACGGGTAGACCATTAACACTTTCTGAAAAGATTCTTTACAGTCACCTTTGGGACGGTACTCCTTCGACGGTTTTTAAGCGCGGAGTAGACTACGTAGATTTCACTCCTGATCGTGTTGCCTGTCAAGATGCTACGGCACAAATGGCACTACTTCAATTCATGCATGCGGGTAAGTCTAAAGTTGCTGTACCAACTACGGTTCATTGTGATCACCTGATACAAGCAAAGCAAGGAGCTAGTGAGGATTTAAAGAGAGCCAATGAAACTTCAAACGAAGTATTCGACTTCTTAGGTTCTATTTCAAACAAATACGGCATTGGATTCTGGAAGCCAGGTGCAGGGATTATTCATCAAGTAGTACTTGAAAACTACGCCTTCCCAGGAGGAATGATGATCGGTACCGATTCACACACTGTAAATGCAGGTGGATTAGGAATGATCGCAGTTGGTGTTGGTGGTGCAGATGCTGTTGATGTTATGTCGGGAATGGCATGGGAACTTAAATTCCCTAAACTTATTGGTATCAAATTAACCGGTAAACTTTCAGGATGGACGGCGCCTAAGGATGTCATTCTTAAGGTAGCTGATATCCTAACCGTTAAAGGAGGAACAGGAGCGATTATTGAATACTTTGGAGAGGGTGCAACCAGTATGTCTTGTACCGGTAAAGGAACCATCTGTAATATGGGTGCCGAAGTAGGTGCGACTACTTCTACTTTCGGATACGATGAGTCTATGGATCGCTACTTAAGAGCTACTAATCGTGCCGACGTTGCTGATGCTGCTTTTGAGGTTAAAGAGCACCTGACTGCTGACCCTGAAGTGTACGCGAATCCAGAGCAGTATTTTGATCAAGTAATCGAAATTGATCTTTCAACTCTTGAGCCACACCTTAATGGGCCATTTACTCCAGATTTAGCTACTCCAATTTCAAAGATGTCTGAAGTAGCTAAGGCCAACGACTGGCCACTTCAAGTAGAGGTAGGTCTAATCGGTTCTTGTACGAACTCTTCTTATGAAGACATTTCGAGAGCAGCATCTCTTGCAAAACAAGTTGCCGAAAAGAAACTAACCACTAAGGCGAATTTTAAAATCACCCCAGGTTCAGAGCAAGTGCGTTACACGATTGAACGCGATGGATTTATTGATACATTCAACGCTATCGGTGCTACCGTTTTTGCAAACGCATGCGGTCCATGTATTGGTATGTGGGATCGTTATGGTGATAACGCTGCAGATGCGCCTAGAAATACGATTGTACACTCATTTAACCGAAACTTTGCTAAGCGTGCTGATGGTAATCCAAATACCTTAGCATTTGTAGGTTCACCTGAACTAGTTACTGCGATCGCGATCGCAGGACGTTTAGATTTTAATCCAATAACCGATACTCTAATCAACGATGAAGGGGTAGAAGTTAAATTAGATGAGCCAAGAGGATACGAACTACCTCCAGAAGGTTTTGCAGTTGAGGATGCGGGTTACGTATCGCCATTAGAGGATGGTAGCGGAGTTTCTGTTAAAGTTTCTCCAGAGTCACAAAGACTTCAGCTATTAGATCCTTTTATTCCGATTAACCGAAACGGATTAAAGAACATTCCTTTACTAATCAAAGCCTTTGGAAAATGTACTACTGACCATATTTCTATGGCCGGACCATGGTTACGTTACAGAGGGCATTTAGATAATATTGCAAATAACACACTCATCGGTGCGGTGAATGCGTTCAATCAGCAAACGAATCTAGTTAAAAATCAATTAACTGGAGCCTATGGCGCGGTTCCTGATACCCAGCGTGATTACAAGGCAAATGGGATCTATTCAATCGTAGTAGGGGATCACAATTACGGTGAAGGTTCTTCAAGAGAGCACGCTGCAATGCAGCCTCGTCATCTTGGAGTAGCTGCAGTTCTTGTAAAGTCCTTTGCTCGTATTCACGAGACCAACCTTAAGAAGCAGGGTATGCTAGCGCTTACTTTTGATAATGAGGCTGATTACGACTTAATTCAAGAAGACGACCGTTTTGATTTTGTTGATATCGATGGGTTTGCACCTGGTAAGCAACTTACTTTGGTGATTAACCACAAAGATGGAAGCTCTGATACTATTAAAGTGAATCACAGCTATAACGATTCTCAAATCGGATGGTTTGTAGAAGGTTCTGCCCTTAACGTGATCAAAAAGGAGAACGCTTAAATCATTTTATGTCTCAGCAGGTAACTACGATCACTTTTTTTCGATTTGATCGATGGTCAACCAAAATCTGGGCTTTTTTAATGATGCAATTCGCTCGTGGCCCCTTACGAAAGGTAAAGGGCCAGGAGCGATTTTTTTTGATGGGTACAGGTAAACAAGGGTTCTCGCCTTGGCCTGATTGGTCTACCTACGCTTTGGTCCAAATTTGGGAAAACAAAGAGACAGCCTCTTACTTCTTCAGTAGCTCTATGCTGTACTCTTCTTATGTTCGAAAATGTACTGAACTACTTCGAGTATCTATGCGTAGTATAGAGGCTAAGGGTGAATGGGGAGGAGTAAATCCTTTTCGTACTTCATCTGAACTCGATCAGCAGCAAAAAATGATCGCAGTAATCACTCGTGCGACGATAAAAACGCGTTATCAATTTAAATTTTGGAGTGCTGTACCAGCAGTGAGTCAAAGAGTTTTTCAAAGCTTAGGCTTACGCTTTACTAAAGGAATTGGTGAAGTCCCTTTTCGAAACATGGCTACGTTCTCTATTTGGAATTCACAAGAGGAGATGATGGCTTTTGCTTATCGAAAAAAGGAACATCAAACGGCAATTTCAATGACTAAAAAGTTAGACTGGTATAGCGAGGAATTATTTAGTCGTTTTCAACCTTACGAGATTCTTGGCTCGTATGAAGGATTTCAATTATCTGAATAGGGCAAGAGCTCCGAAAAATACAACTTGGGCGAGATAGATGTGTGTAGAGACTCGAAGCGAATCTTGATCACTGGCAAAATCATCCTTTTCAATTCCTAATAAGAGAAGTTGGAATAGGAACCCAAACGCCCACCAGCTGATATAGTTTTCTAATGGGGGGTGTATTGGTGTAAAGGTCCAGTAATCAAAATGGGGAGCCAGAAGCTCAAGTAAAAGATCTAATGCGACCATGAGGATAGCACCGAATGCAGCAACCAATACAAAGTTGATTTTTTCAGGTAATAGTGCTTTAGCTATTCTCGCGGTGATAAAGGTAAGTACTGCCCAAAAAACACCTATGATTAGGGGGATGCCATCAATTTTGGGTCCAAGATTTGCTCCATAGCTGTAGTTGCCAAAGAATAATCCATGATGGACACCTAACCACTCTACCGTCATCCCGCCTAAGAAGAAAAAACTGAAGAGCATCCATCTTCGCTTATTTTGAATGGGAAAATAAAGGGAAAAGAATCCGAATGAGGCGATAAGGTTAAGAACCGTTTTCTGCACAAACCACTCTTGAAATCCCAAACTAATTCCAATAATACCTACCACGTGAGGAAGCCAAATAAAGGCGATCACTTGAGAGATGAGGTTATTTTGGGTAGTCTTCATTGATGAGTTCGCTTACTATTTTTCCGGATTGTACACAAAGCGGAATACCTCCGCCAGGATGCACCGATCCACCACAAAAATAAAGGTTTGAAATTTGAGGCGCTCTATTCGGATGCCTTAAAAATGCAGCCATACGATCGTTACTTGCGGCACCGTAAAGTGCTCCTAAGAACGAGTCTGTTTTGGCCTCAATACCTCTTGGGTCCCAAACAAATTCGGTTTCAATGAATTCTTTGATATTTACTCCCAATAGAAGGCTCAACTTATTCAAAATACGTTCCCGCGATAAATCAATCAGCTCTTCCCAATTTTGGCCATAGTTTCCTGGTGCGTTGATCATAACGAACCAGTTTTCTCCACCTTCAGGAGCGTCAGAAGCGGTGTGTTTGCTACTGATATTGACATAGACCGTTGGGTCTTCAGAGAGTGTCTTTTTCTTGAAAATACAGTTGAATTCTTCCTCGTACCTATCTGAAAAGAAAATATTGTGTAGATCTAATTCTTTGAAGGTTTTCTGGATTCCCCAATAGAAGATTAAAGCGCTACTCGATCGTTCTTGAGCGAGTGTTTTCTCGGGAGCTTTAATACCTGTAAGTAGTTTTCTGTAGGTAGGCACCACATCCATATTGCTTACGACAATATCAAAAGGATAAGAACCTTTAGCCGTTGAAAGCCCAATTACTTTGCCCTTGTGTAAATCGATTCGGGTTACTTTTTCATCAAAGCGAAATTGAACACCATGTCTAATTGCTAGCTGATAAAGTGATTCGGTAATACTTCTCATTCCACCTTCAGGATAATAAGTTCCAAAATGCATCTCTAGATGGGGAATAAGTGACATGATCCCAGGAGTTTGGTAGGGCGAACTACCATTATATGTAGCATGTCTACTAAAAAATTGTAGGCTTTTGGGATTTTTGAAATAGGATTTCAGGGTGCTGTAAAGCGATTTGAATAAATCGAGTCGATAAATCTTTGCGATAGCTTTAACCGTAATCCCATTGAGATAGGTTTTTAAACGGTGCAGTGATCGCTCAAGAAATAAGGGAGCAGTAAGTTCGTATTTCAGTGAATTGTCTTCCAAAAACCGTCTAACCTTCACCGGATTCTCATTGAAAGAAGTACTAAAAGAGTTTATAAATTCTTCTTTATCAGCCGGAGTTTGAAATCGAGTACCATCGGTCCAGAAATAATTGCAGAGGGTTTCTTTTTTAAGGTAATTGAAATGATCTCTCGGATTTTCATCAAATAACTCAAAGAGTTCATCGATGTATTGGGGCATCGTAAATAGGGATGGGCCGAGATCGAATCGGAATCCGTCTTGACTAATTTCATCGAGTTTACCCCCTGGCCCTGTATGCGCTTCAAAAACAGTTACTTCATAACCTAGACTTCGGAGTCGAAGTGCAGCAGAAAGCCCTGCGATTCCAGAACCGATGATTCCAATCACCTATTTGAAATATTTTTTGGGAACGACTAGCATGCCAAAATTTTCACCTTTCTCTTTGCCCAGGTGTTTGTGATGGATCTTGTGAGCGCGACGGACTCCGCGAGCATAAGCGTTATCGATATTTCTGAGCCACTTAAAACGTTGGTGAATAAAAATGTCGTGGACAACGAAATAGGCGATGCCGTAAGCCAGAATTCCTAAACCTATCGGAGTAGCTAACCAAAAGTATTCTTTTGCAAACATTAAGAAGAACATACTTAGGCTCGCGAAAAACAAAAAGAAGGCGTCGTTTCTTTCAAACCAAGAGTCGTGGTCTTTCTGGTGATGATCTTTATGAAGTACCCATAATACTCCGTGCATGATGTATTTGTGTATAAACCATGCCATGAATTCCATGATCGTGAACGTTCCTAAAAACGTCAAAATTGCCAATAGTGTATTCATAGATTATACGCGTTGAAATTTTATTTCAAAATAGGATTGTGCCACTAGTCCAAGTTTTTCATAATTCGGAACCCTGATACGGCTATTTTTAATTTCAAGTGGGGGAGTGCTTTTCAGACGATCTAATAAACGCTTATAGTAGCGGTAAGCGGTATATACTCCCAACCTTACTGTTGGAGGTAATTTTTGTATTCCTTCAAAACCTAAATTAAAATCAGCCTCAATTTCATCAATAATGGCCTGTTTAGAAGTTTCATCAAGAGCTTCTAGATTAGCATTCGGAAAATAGGTTCTTCCCAAATTTTCGAAATCTGCCTTGAGATCTCTTAGAAAGTTAACTTTCTGAAAAGCAGAACCTAAGGCCATTGCTGACTCTTTTAAAGTAGAGTACTTCACTTTATCACCTTCAACAAAAACGGTTAGACACATGAGCCCAACAACGTCAGCGGAGCCGTAAATATATTCTTTGTATTCTTCGACACTTTTATAGGTACTCTTACTGAGATCCATACGCATACTTTTCATAAAAGCAGCGACTAAATCATAGTCGATATTAAAAGTGTGATACGTGTATTGGAAGGAGTTGAGAATTGGATTTAAACTAATTTTATATTCTAAGGCTTCAGCGAGATCGCGTTCGAAGTTTTTGAATAATTGTTCTTTGTCGTAGTCGTGAAAACTGTCAACGATTTCATCTGCGAACCGAACAAAGCCGTATATATTGAAAATGTGAGAGCGAACAGAGGGGGCTAATAATCCTGTTGCTGTTGAGAAGCTTGTACTGTAAGCCTTAGTAACTAACTGGCTACATTGCTCAGAAACATGGTCGAACAAGTTTTTCATACGCTTTGTTTTAAAAGTAGTTCGGAGACAATTTTCCCAGAAATTAGGGCAGGTGGTACTCCAGGACCAGGCACCGTTAATTGGCCAGTAAAGAATAGATTAGACACTTTCTTAGAGGCTAGTTTTGGTCTTAAAAATGCCGTTTGACGTAAGGTGTTTGCTAAGCCATAGGCATTTCCTTTATAGGAGTTATACTCACTTACAAAGTCGTTTACACAGAAACTTTCTGTAAATTCTATATGATCTTGAAGCGATTCGCCATAGAAGTCTTCAAGTCGTTTGATAATCTTATTAAAGTATTTATCGCGTAGCTCTTTGGTATCTTCAATTCCTGGAGCAATAGGTATTAAAAAGAATCCTGCTTCTTTACCCTTGGGAGCCATTGATTCGTCTGACGCTGATGGGAAATTAGCATAGAATAAAGGTTCTTTTGGCCAATTGGGCTTATCGTAAATATCACTTGCATGTGCTTTGAAGTCTGTATCAAAGAATAGGTTGTGATGCGCAAATGTATTAGCTAATTTTTTATTAAACCCGACATAGAATAGAAGCGAAGAAGGAGCGAAGGTGCGTTTTGCCCAATATTCTTCTGAATATTGCCGATACTTTTCTGGAAGTAAGGTTTCAGAGTGATGATAGTCAGCACCACTGACTATAAAATCAGCTTCATGAAAACTTCCATCTTCAAGAACGATACCTTCTGTCTTTCCACTTTGCGACACCTTAATTTCAGACACTGCCGAGGAGGTGTGAATTTTAACTCCGTTTGATTCAGCGATAGCTACCATTGCTTTAACAATCTCGTACATTCCTCCTTTAGGGTGCCAGGTACCTAGACCGTAATCGGCATAATTCATAAAGATATAGAACGAAGGTGTGTTTTCTGGTTTAGCTCCTAAGAACAAAACGGGAAACTCTAATGCAGCTCGTAAGGCCTCATCTTTAAATTCTTTTTGGATGACATCACTTACCGACTTTAAAAATTGACCCACTCGAACCGCGGTTTCTGGAGTAACTAATTCAAGTGGAGATTTTCCTGGCCTCATTACGACTTTACCAATCGCAATTTTATAGTTCTCTTTCGCCTTTGCAATGAATTTAGATAGCTTTTTACCACTTCCTTTTTCAATTTCTTCAAAGGTTTCACAGAGTTTATCTAGGTCAGCGTAAACCTTAAGTAGTTTGTCTTTGAAATAGATTTGGTAACCAGGATCTAAACGTTCTAATTCGTAGAAGTCACTGGTTGTCTTTCCAAAATCTTGAAAGAAGTTTTCGAAAATATCAGGCATCCAATACCAAGAGGGGCCCATGTCGAAAGTATATCCATCCCTTTTAAGCTGTCGAGCTCTTCCTCCGGGAGTGTCATTTTTTTCAAAGATCGATACTTCAAGACCTTCTTTAGCTAAGTAGCTAGCCGCAGATAAGGACGAAAACCCTGACCCAATTACGATTACTTTTTTCATTAGTTAGGCAACTGTGCGGTAAAATGAGCGATAGATTCAAAAATTTCTACGAAATCAAAGTTGGGCTTAGATTGAAGTTTCTGAGTTTGATAGCCAAGAATCATCAGCTTTGAATTCTTTCCACGAAGTTCATTAGAGAAGGCTTCAAAATACCGGTCGAGTTCGTCTGGTCCTGGGCTAATGGTAAAATAAGACACAAAGTTTAGATTGTCGTAATAATTCAATAACTCTTTCAAACTGTGAATACTATTTGATTGACCTAGAAAAATCGTTTTATGACCTCTTGAAACTAATTCGTAATTCAAGAAAAGTAATCCTATTTCGTGAACCTCGCCTTCAGGTAAATACAGCACATATACTGGTACCTCTTTAGTTGGGGGTAATTTTTGGTACTTCTCGGTCTGTATATAGATTTTCTGTTTGATTAAGCTACTGATGAAATGCTCATGAGCAGGAGAAATCGTTTTTGACTGCCACAACATACCTAGCTCTGTCATCAGAGGAATAAACACCTCATTAAAAAGCTCTTTGAAGCTTCGATCTGCAACTAGGCTATTGTAGGTGTTGTAGAATTGGTGCGTGTCAAAATTTACCATGGCAAGCTTGAATGCATTGATTGCATGGTGCTTTTCACTGTTTTTAGCAATAATCTCATTGACTAAAAGAGGAATGTCTTCTTCTTTAATTTTAGAAATCTTTGAGATTTTATTTCCACTATTATACAGGAGAGTAATGTTTAAAAGCTTCTGAAGGCTCTCGAGGGAGTAGGTACGGATATTTGTTTCAGTACGTTCAGGGCTCAAAAGGTTATATCTCTTTTCCCAAATTCTAATAGTATGGGCCTTGATCCCCGAAAGATTTTCGAGATCTCTAATGCTAAACGACTTTTTGCTACTGTTCATCATTCTATCTAAAATCTTAAACAAAAATAGGTAAAATGAGCCTCCGATTTATATATCGTTTAACAAAATGCTTGAATTCTTTCTTTTTGTTGAATTTTAGAAGCGAAGTATTGAAAGCATTGATTCACTTTCGGTAGTTTAAGTCTTGCCGTCATGTTCATCAAAAAAGAGTACGCTAGTGCGTGCCTAATTGTTTTCAAATAACTCTTCTGAAAAACTTGGTCTTGGCGAATTCTGTTCAAACAAAAAAGCACTGCCTTACAGCAGTGCTTTTTTTTTATTTTTAAGTGCTCACGACTGGAGTCGAACCAGCACGTCCATAGGACACCACCCCCTCAAGATGGCGTGTCTACCAATTCCACCACGTGAGCATCAACTGAAACTAAACGTTTCAGTCTCTGGTAAACAAAAAAAGTTAAGACAAGTTTGCCTTAACTTTTGTGACCTGGCTGGGGCTCGAACCC
>Ga0209138_1001570_pt1 | contig 19341 bp, 15 predicted proteins | sample SaaInl3SG_22_DNA_FD_184645 | JGI IMG/M metagenome (GOLD analysis project Ga0209138, IMG submission 184645) | Marine microbial communities from expanding oxygen minimum zones in the Saanich Inlet - ESP_153SG_22_DNA (SPAdes) (version 2) | ecosystem: Environmental > Aquatic > Marine > Intertidal...
TGACTGCGCTATTTGTATGCGCGTATGCCCGTTTAACAGCGACTATAAGTCACCGCTCGACCGGCTCTGGCGCTGGCTAGCCACGAGCAAATGGCGCAAGCTTGCTTTGTTGTGGGATAATAGGCGCGAGGCGGCGCGGATGAAACCCGCCGATTGGTGGACACGCCTTGGCCGTGATCCCTAACCGGGCCTAGCCGCCAAACGCAATACCGCTCTCACCCTCTTTCCATGGCGTGTATTTGGTCATGATGCTGGCAAATCTATCGCTGGTGAGAAACCCATCAAGCCATGCATGCAAATGCGGCCAAGGCTGGGCGTCAAACCAGTCAACATCAGCAATCCTGAATTGCCGGATGAACGGCAGGCTAGCAAAATCCATCAGGCCCAATTCAGCCCCAGATAGTGCCGGTTGCGCCGATAGTTTATCATTCACCTCATCTAGAAACGCCGCGCCCGCACTGCGGTGGTCTGTATCGCCCTCACCGGCATAGCGGCTGGCATATTTATAGCGATCAAGATGGGTTTTGAATGGCCCATCCAGCCTGTCCAAAAACGCCTCAACAGCGGCTTTATCCGATTGCCAGCAGGCCAGCCAATTATCCGGGTCATTTTGCCCCAATGCCCAAAACATAATATCGCGGCTTTCATCGATCACCGTGCCATCTGGGTTGCATAGAACCGGCACGGTTGCCTTTGATGAGGCCGCGATAAAGGCCGCTGGCTTGTCGCGGAGCAGGATTTCCCGCAATTCCACAGCAACACCGCTAGCCGCCACCGCTAGGCGCGCCCGCATCGCATAGGGACACCGCCGAAAGCTCCATAATACAGGCTTTGTCATTGCCGCACTCATTACCAACCCTATGAAATAAAACAGACTTTATAAATATCAGGATAAATATCAGGATAAATATCAGGACTTTTCCAGATGCGCCACAATATCCAGATCGCGGCCGCGTAATTCAAACGCCTTGGCAAAACCAAGCACCATCACCCCGACCGTCGGCACTAACCGCATCATGTGAAAATCGGAAAAATCACGAATAACGCCGATGGTTGGCCCATGCTCGGCGGCGAATTGGGTGCAGAGCAGATCAAACAACGCGCTATCGCGTTCCACATCGACTAGAGACGCGGTGAATTTAAGACGCCGCCGTGCCCAGATATTCTGGGCGCTGGTCTCGTCCTCAATCATCATAAATTGCGCTACATTCTGGTCCAGCATTGCCCGCACATGGCTGGCTAGATGGCTTGGATATATGTAAAAATCGCCGTCATGGCGGATCACCGGCGTCACCCCCATTTCGGGATAATCTTCCTGGCTCTTGGCGGCAATCAAAATCGTTCTGGCACGCATCAAGCTATCACGCTGGTCGCGCAACTCCTGTATATCGCTGATTTTACTCATTTAACCACCCCGACCAATCGCTCTGGCGCTTTTTGATAGCGACATTGCTGTAAACGCATGCCGCTCGACATTGAACCAACAGGCTAACACGCTTAGTATGCGTTTAGCACCGGATAATATACCGGTAACATTCTAGCATATGAACAGGCATTTCATGACAGACACCAATGCAAATCAGACGCTAGGGGCGGTTACCGCGGACAGCCCTATAACCGTAGATGTTGAAATCTATGCCGATGTAGTTTGCCCATGGTGTTATATCGGGAAAAAGCGGCTCGATGCGGCCTTTGCGGCCCGTCCCCATATCACCCCGCGCTATATTTGGCGGGCGTTCCTGTTAAATCCGACTATGCCGGCCGAGGGTATGAGCCGGAGTGCCTATCTCAATGCAAAATTCGGCCATTCCGCCAATGCCGTCTATGGCCGCATTGCCGCGACCGGCCTTGATAGTGGGATCAAATTCAATTTTGACGCGATCAAAAAGACCCCCGATAGCCGCAAAGCGCACCGGCTATTGATCGCCGCGGGGGACCAAAGCCTCGCCCTCTCGGAACTTTTATATCAGGCCTATTTCATTGATGGGCGGGATATTGGCGATGACGATGTTCTGGCCTCGATAATGGCGGCACACAGCCCATCCGAGCCGGTCTATGATCAGTTTTCAGCAGAACGCGTTAGCCAGATAGACCAACAGATGGAACGCGATTTATCCATGGCCAGCTATTACAAGCTGGACGGCGTTCCCTATTTCATCTTTGGCGGCAAATACGCCATCGCTGGCGCGCATCTCGCCGATCATTTAATCCCCGCAATTGACGCGGTTGCGGCGGGCAATGCCAAAATAGCCTAGAACATCCCCAAAAAATTTATCTAGAGCAGGGAAATCATATCCTGCAGCAATGTTTTACAAATCGGCGGGCGCAAATCAGGGGCTGGCAAGGTTTGTTTCACAATAAGCTTGTGATCAGCCCGCAATTGGACCCTACCCGCCTGTGACGCGATCCAGCCAATCAATTGATCCGGCCGGGCAAAGCTATTGTCTCTAAACGAGATCGCGAGTCCCTTTGGCCCAGCGTCAATCTTTTCAACATTCGCCAATTTACAGAGCTGTTTAATCTCGATCACGGCAAAGAGGTTACGCACCGGTTCTGGCAACGGACCAAAGCGATCAACCAATTCCGCTAGCATAGAGGATGTCTCATCGGCCTCGGTGAGGCCCGCAATGCGCCGGTATAGCGACAGACGCACGGTAAGATCGGCGACATAGGTTTCGGGAATACGAACCTCCATCCCCAGATTGATCTGCGGCGTCCATTCCAATTTGGCATCATCTTCATCGCCATCATTACCGCCTGATTTTGCGGCATCAACAGCTTGGCGCAGCATTTCTTGATATAGTTCGACGCCAACCTCGCGCACATGGCCAGATTGCTCGTCACCAAGCAAATTACCTGCCCCCCTGATATCCATGTCATAGGACGCCAGCGTAAAGCCAGCCCCCAACGTATCGAGGGTTTGCATTACCTCTAGCCGGCGGCGCGCTTGCGGCGTTAACAGCCTGTTTGGATCGGATGTCAGATAGGCATAGGCACGTTGACGCCCCCGCCCCACACGACCGCGCAATTGATATAGCTGGGACAGGCCAAACATATCGGCGCGGTGAATAATCATTGTGTTGGCGGACGGGATATCAATTCCGGATTCAACAATATTGGTGGAGAGCAGGATATCAGCCTCACCATCGGCAAAGCGCGTCATCACCGTATCAAGTTCGTTCGGCGGCATCTTGCCATGCGCCGATAGGATCCGTGCCTCTGGCACCAGCTTGGTTAGCCGTTCATAGACGCGCTGCATATCGTCAATGCGCGGGCACACACAGAAAACCTGACCACCGCGGAATGTCTCGCGCTGGATGGCCTCACGCAGGACAATGCCATCCCACGGCCCAACAAATGTACGCACCGCCAACCGGTCAACCGGCGGGGTCGCAATCAATGACATTTCGCGCACACCCGACAAAGCCATTTGCAATGTCCGTGGTATCGGCGTTGCCGAGAGGGTCAGCACATGCATATCGCCGCGCAATTCCTTGAGCCGTTCTTTCTGGCCAACGCCAAAATGCTGCTCTTCATCGACAATCAACAGGCCAAGATTGTTAAAGCTGATGGATTTAGCCAATAGCGCATGGGTACCAACGACAATCTGAACATCACCACTGGTAATACCTTCCTTGATCTCTTTGGCTTCGGCGGTTGATGTCATGCGTGACAACACCCCGACCTTTAGGGGGAAGCCAGCAAACCGTTCTTTAAATTGCTTGCCATGTTGGCGGGCTAGCAAGGTTGTTGGTGCGACCACCGCCACCTGAAACCCGCACATCGCCGCGATAAAGGCCGCCCGTAAGGCAATCTCCGTCTTGCCAAAACCAACGTCTCCACAGATTAGCCGGTCACTAGCTTTGCCCGATGCCAGATCCTCGACCACATCAGCAATCGCATTGAGCTGGTCCTCGGTCTCAGCAAAGCCAAAGCGCGCACAAAATTCGGCATAGGGACCGTCACTAATGGAAAGTGGCTCTGCTCTGGCGGTATGGCGCTGGGCGGCAATCTTGATCAATTGCTCGGCCATAATCCGCACGCGCCCTTTGATTTTGGCAACGCGGGCCTGCCATGCCGCCCCACCAAGGCGATCAAGCTGGCTATCAGTGCCAGCATTGCCATAGCGCGACAGCATTTCGATATTTTCCACTGGCAGGTAGAGCTTATCACCGCCGTGATAAATCAATTGCAGGCAATCATGCGCATCGCCAGAGCTGTTAATGATCACCAGCCCCTCATAGCGGCCAATACCATGCTCGGCATGCACCACAAGATCGCCGGTTTCTAGCGAACTGACCTCACGCAGAAAATCATCGCCTTTGATCCGCTTGGCTTGCGGGCGTGATAGGCGCTGGCCAAATATATCGGTTTCGGTAATGACCAAGAGGCCACTACTCTGGAAACCGCCATCAAGGCTCCATATCATTAAGAACAGACCGGGGCCGGATATCTCGCCAATGCCATTAACGCGTTTAATCACGCCGACACCCACATGGGCCGCCAGCAATTCTTCGAGGCGCACCGCCGCACCCTCGCTTGCCGCCGCCAATAGAATGGGGCGATTTAATCCTTTGCGCTCGCTAGCGATGGCTGCGGCCACATCTTCGATCGCACTTTGTCCTGCGGCGCGGGCACGGGCAAAGACCAAACCGGCGCGGCCACCGGCATCGCACGAATCTCCCGGCTTTTCGCCGTCAGGGCTGGCAAATTGCAACATCCGGCTAGCCGCGGCAAAAACCTGTTCGGCCTCGTCACGACCCAAATAGAGCCGGTCCGCGGGTAATGGGCGGTAGGGCGATGCCCCTTCCTCACCAGATGCGGCGTCACTGCGGGCATTGAAGAAATCTTCAATCTGGTCAAAGCGGGCATTGATCGCGGCGTCGCCTTCGTGATCCAGAACAATATTCCAGCCATCACAATAATCTAGAACGGTGCTGAGGCTCTCGTGAAACAGCGGCAGCCAATGTTCAATGCCCGGATGCATCCGGCCGGCCGAGACGGACTCATAGAGCGCATCACGGCTTGCCTGTGCGCCAAATGCGGCGCGATAACCGGTGCGAAACCTCTCTACTGTCTCGTCATCCAACCGTAATTCGGCCACCGGACGCAAGATCAACCGGTCTAGCGGCCCCGTGCTACGCTGGGTTGCGGGATCAAAACTACGGATTGTCTCAACTTCATCGCCAAAGAAATCCAGACGCGCCGGTACACTGGCGCCGGGAGGAAACACATCAACAATACCGCCGCGCACGGCAAATTCACCGGTTTCACGGACGGTATCGGTGCGCAAATAAGACCGGTTCGCCAAAAATTCTGCAAGGGCCGACGGACCCGTTTCCCCACCCGGTGCAATCACTAGCGAGCTATCGGCAAAATATGAAATCTGAGGAACCCGCTGTAGGATCGCATTAACCGTGGTCAGCAAAAGCTGTCCTGCGCCACCCGCCAAGGCGGCAAGGGCCTCGATACGCTGGCCAACAAGCCCACCTTGAGGCGATAGCCGGTCAAACGGCAAGCAATCCCATGCTGGCAAAACAAGCATATCAATATCGGGGTTCAAACGGCGTAACCCATCCCCAATCGCCGCCATTCTCGCATCATCACGGGCCACATAGACAATCCGCTTGCCATCACCCACCATCTGGGCAAGAGCCAGAATATTGGCCCCGTCAGGACACCCCCACAATTTAGGAGTGGTATCAATTTTATTAATAAATTTCATAAATTATTTAATTTCTTTGAAGTCTTTTATGAGCTTGAAAACATGGGTGTCATGCTCTGCTGGGACAGGGTCATTACCCATCACCCATGCATAGATCCGGTCATCTCCTGCCTCTAGCAAATTTTCAAAATCAGTAAGCTGGTCATCACTGAGGGTGGGCAGATGATGCTTGGCAAAATGGCCCAGCAACAGGTCGGTTTCCTTCATTCCGGTATAGCTTGCTTGGTAAACCAACCGGCGAACACGGTTTATTCTCTGGTCATTCACATCTGTCATTTCCGCGTCCATTCCTGTCATATGATCTTCAACTACAATAGCGCCCCATAGAGGATCCATGGTGCGTTCGGCTATTGAGATATGGGTCAAACGGTCCAAAAGCAAGGGCGGAATAGACAAAAGACTTTATCCAATGACGCTTTGCGTTAAATTCACCATAATATGTGACACAATGTTACCGTGGCCCACATGAAGATTGAGCCAAAGATCGAGAGACAGAGAGAGAACGGCAAAATTGCATCCAAAACGCCCATCAGAGATCTTCCAGCTCTTTGCCGCCACCACAATTCTACCGGGGGTTGGCGCAAAGCTAGCGGCTGTGTTGGAAAAACGGGTCGGTCGCTATGTGATCGATGTGTTGCGGCATTTGCCTATTGGCCTTGTTGACCGGAGTGCCCGCCCGTCTCTTGCCACTGTTCCCGACGGCACTATCGCCACGGTCGAGGTGTTAATCGTCAAGCATGACCGCCCGCCAAAGGGCGTGAGGCGGCCATGGCGGGTATTTTGCGAAAATGAAACCGGAACGCTGGAACTGGTGTTTTTCCATGCACATGACGATTATATCATGCGGCTATTACCTGTTGGCGAGCGCCGCATCGTTAGTGGCCGCGCCGAATGGTTTCAGGAACGTGTGCAGATGGCGCATCCCGACCACGTGGTAAAACCGGATGAAGCCGACAGCATGCCGACATTCGAGCCGATCTACCCGCTAACCGCCGGATTGACAGCAAAAGTCCTGCGGCGGGCGATTGCCGGCGCATTGGAGCGGATACCGGAGCTAGAAGAGTGGATCCCTGCCGAGATCATGGCGGCGCATAACTGGCCAGATTTTGCCACTGCCCTGCGTATTGCGCATAACCCTAAACTAGTGACGGATTTATCACCAATGGCTCCTGCCCGTGCGCGTCTGGCCTTTGACGAGCTATTGGCCAACCAGTTGGCGCTATCAATGGTGCGCCATAGCGCGTCTGAAGAAATCCCCGGCCGCTCATTCCCCGGTGATGGCAGCCTGCGCAAAGCCGTATTGGCGCAATTGCCCTTTGCCCTCACCGGTGCACAGGAACGCGCGATTGCCGAGATTGGGGTCGATTTAACCGGCTACAAACGTATGTTGCGGATGCTTCAGGGTGATGTGGGCTCTGGCAAAACCATGGTTGCGCTGATGGCGATGCTACAGGTCGTTGAATCCGGTGCACAGGCAACATTGCTCGCCCCGACAGAGGTTCTGGCCCGCCAGCATCACAAAAGCCTGAACAAGGTCCTAAACCCTCTTGGCATGCGAATAGAATTATTGCTCGGCAAAGGGCGTAGCAGTGTCAAAAACGGCGATCCGAGCCGTGCCGAAACCATCGCGGGGCTTAAAGATGGCAGCATCAGCATGGTTGTTGGCACCCATGCCCTATTATCCGAGAGCGTTGAATTTGCCGATCTGGGATTGGCGGTGGTCGATGAACAGCATCGCTTTGGCGTGCGCCAACGCATTATCCTTGGTGAAAAAGGCAATGGCGTTGATGTGATGGTGATGACCGCAACGCCGATCCCGCGTAGCCTTGCCTTGACCGCCTATGGTGATCTCAATCACTCACGCCTCGATGAAAAACCGGCTGGCCGTCTAGCGATCGACACCCGCGTATTGCCGCAAGACCGGCTCGATGAGGTGGTTAGCGGTCTGAGCCGTGCGCTCGCCAATGGCAAACGTGCCTATTGGATATGCCCGCTGGTTGAGGAATCTGACAAGCTGGACATTGCTGCCGCCGAAGAACGTGCCAGCGCCCTTGCCCGCGCCCTACCCGCGGTAAAGGTGGCCTTGGCACATGGTAAAATGAAGGCACCAGAGCGTGACGCCGCGATGAATGCATTTCGTGATGGCGAAGCGCAATTGCTGGTGGCGACCACGGTGGTCGAAGTCGGCGTTGATGTGCCCGAAGCCAGCATTATTGTGATCGAACATGCCGAGCGCTTTGGCTTGGCCCAGCTCCACCAGTTACGCGGACGTGTGGGACGCAGTGACGAACAATCATCCTGTCTGCTGATCTATCAAGGGCCGTTATCTGAAACCGCCGCCAAACGGATGAATGTCATGCGTGACACTAATGATGGGTTTGTGATTGCGGAAGAAGATCTGGAATTGCGGGGACCAGGTGAATTTCTTGGTCAAAAGCAATCAGGATTGCCTGAATTCGTGTTGGCGGATCTGTCTGCCCACCGCGACCTCCTCAGCCTTGCCCGCAGTGAAGCGCGTAAGATGCTCGACCAAATGCCAGCCAATAAAAAACAGGCTGATATGGTGCTCAGCCTGTTTGAACGCGATAGCGCGGTAAAATTTCTGGCGTCGGGCTAGCTTTTCTTCGTAGCCGCTTTCTTTTTCGCGCCCGCCTTTTTGGTCACGGCCTTCTTGGCAACTGTCTTTTTCGCAACCGCCTTCTTTGCACCGGCCTTCTTGGCAACTCCTTTGTTGCTAGCCTTTTTCGCGACTTTCTTTGCGACGGTTGGTTCTGGCGGGGTTACAATGCCGCCGGACACAACCAACTTTACCGCCGCTTCAACCGACATCTTCATAAAGATAACTTCTGTGCGCGGGCAAAATAGCAAGAAACCAGAGGTCGGGTTAGGTGTTGTTGGCACAAACACATTGACCATGTTTTTCTTGATCAGGCTATGAACCTCACCCTTGGTATTGCCGGTGACAAAACCAATGACCCACAGACCTTTGCGCGGATATTCAACCAGCACGACCTCACGAAACGCATCAGACTGGCTAGACACCACGGTTTCAAGGATCTGTTTAATCGCCCCATAGATCGTGCGCACAATCGGCGTACGGTGCAGGAGAGACTCGCCAATACGAATAATCCATCTGCCCAGAAAACCGGCGGCAACAGCGCCAATTACGGTGATCAGAACAACCCCGACGATCAACCCTACGCCGGGCACGTCGGAAAAGATCAACTGGCCAAAGCCCGGCAGAATGCTAGCGACCTGTCCGTCAATCAATTCGATCGCCGCCCACGTGATATAAACCGTCAACAATACCGGTGCTGTAACCAACAATCCGGTAAAGAACCAAGACCGCAAACGGCCAAAAAATCCGGGTTTGTGAGGCTGGGCTGGGGTCTGACTAGGCGCCATGATCGTCTCGTTATTTTGGTGAAAGGAAGCGCCATAATGCGACCAAGCCAGCGTGGATGCAATAGGGTCACGCAAAACTGACCAAAAGCCTCATAAATTCCTCATATTTCTGTTGCGATATTATGGTTAACACCTAAAGTTGGGCAGATGAATGACATACAAAATCCACCAAAACCCCCGACAGACACAACCAGCACGCTGGATGAGTTAGACCGGCTTATCGATGTTATGCGCCGTCTGCGTGATCCTGAAACCGGCTGTCCTTGGGATGTGAAACAGACTTTTGAAACCATTGCCCCCTATACCATCGAAGAGGCCTATGAAGTAGCCGACGCCATTGCCAGAGGTGATCTTACCGATATCCGCGATGAACTTGGTGATCTGTTGTTGCAAGTGGTTTTTCAATCACGCATCGCCGAGGAAGCGGGGCAGTTTGATCTTGGCATGGTCGCGAAATCCATTGCCGATAAAATGGTGGCGCGGCATCCGCATGTTTTTGGTACCGATGAAGACCGCCCAACGGCCAGCCGCCAAAAGGAAATCTGGGAGGACATAAAGGCGGCCGAACGCGCCAAAAAAGGCAAGGCAGGCGTTTTGGACGATGTCGCGACTGGACTGCCACCGATGATGCGCGCCCTAAAATTACAAAAGCGCGCGGCCCGTGTTGGCTTTGACTGGCCTGACTTTGCCCAATTGGTCGATAAATTGAACGAGGAAGTCGCCGAGTTACAGGTGGAGATTGCCGCTGAACCACAGGATAAAGCAAAGCTATCTGACGAGGTCGGTGATCTGTTATTTGTCGCGGTGAATATGGCACGCAAGCTCGGAATTGATCCAGAAACAGCTTTGACAGACTGCAATCGTAAGTTTGAGCGTAGATTTAACTATATTGAACAATCGCTTGATAAAAATAATAAATCTATCAGTGACGCATCGTTAGATGAGATGGAGTCTTTGTGGCAAGAGGCAAAACAGCAACAGCCAACAAAATAGGCGACATTCTATTCGCCATTCCAAACCGTTGCGTGAAGATGGTCCCAGATCGCCTTATCGGCGCTTGCCATATAGGGCCCAGATTGACCCGCCCGATACGGCGCACCAGTCTCGATCATTGCTGAATGACCACCGGCCTCGCGGCACAAAAGATCAACCGGCGCATGGTCCCATGCGGTGCAATTGCCATGCATCATATAATCCTCGCGGCCACTCGCAATCAGCGTTCCTTGAATACCGGCGCTACCCGGAAAACGGCGCCCTGCCAATTGCTTCATACGTGACTGAATCGCTGATTTGGCTGGCTCTGTCACGCCTAGCACATTGCCCGCGCCAACCCATTCATCCCGATTTTCGGCTGTTGGGCCTGCATAAATACGGTTTTCACCGGTGGCGGTAATACAAAAAGCGCCTTCACCGGCGGCGGCGTAATAGAGCGTATCGGCCAGTTGCTGATAGATCCATGCCTGTTGCGGCACGCCGTCAAGGGTTAGCGCAATCATCGTGCAAAACCTCTCGCGGCCCTTTACAAAGTTGCTCGTGCCGTCAATCGGATCAATCGTCCACGCATGGCCAGACAGCACACGGTCGCCAGAGATGCCACTAGCCGCGCTTGCCTCCTCGCCAATAACTTCACAATCGAAAATGGCCTGCAAACGCGGGCTGATCCACTGTTCCGCCTCAGTATCAGCGATTGTCACATAATCCGTAGCACTAGATTTCGTGCTAATCTGATCAGCATGCAGATTTTGAAAGCGCGGCAATATCAACTCTGCCGACACCTGCCGGAGTAGCGCGAACACATCGGCCTTTATATCACCCATTTAGCCGATCCACTTTTTGCCAAGAATTATTACAGGAGCTGTCAAACATAGCCGTCGCCGATTATACACCGGCATCGTCTCCTGTTTGATCCCCTGTATGATCCCCAGTTTGATCCCCCGTATCCTCAACGCCAATTTCCTGCAGGCTCACCGCACCGACAGGCATGATTGTGGAAATGGCGTGTTTATACACAAGTTGCACTTGTTGATCGCGCTTCAACAACAGAGAAAAATTGTCAAACCAAGTAACAATTCCCTGCAATTTCACGCCGTTCACCAAGAACACCGTAACCTGCATATGTGATTTGCGGATGTTATTGAGAAATACTTCTTGAAGATTTTGGCTCTTATCAATGGCCATATTATTGTCCTCCCCATAAGTAACCTTAGTGAAGGATTTGGGGGAACACAATCTGTAGATTTGTCTCCTAGAAGAAATCGAGCCTGACTGAGAGAATCTTCTCCACCTGCGCAATCTTGCCGCGTGCCACAAAGATGATCACGGTATCACCCGCCTCAATGATAGTGTCACCACGCGCCGCGATGACCGCGCCATCACGCAGAACCGCACCGATTGAGATGCCCTTCGGAATTTTTGCCTCTCGCAACGGCTTGCCAACGAGCAATGAGGACGGCAGAGCCTCAGCCTCAAGAACCTCACCCAGATCCTCGATGATTGGGTGTACGTCACGGATACGGCCCCGGCGCACATGCTCTAGAATAGATGACACGGTAATTTGTGACGGGTTAATCACCGCATCAACACCCAACGTGCCCACAAGCGGAATAAAGCCCGGGATATTGACCAACGCCACCGCGTGTTTAGCCCCTGTTCGTTTGGCCAATAGCGCCGAAAGGATATTCACCTCATCATCCTCGGTAACAGACACAAAGGTCTCGGTCTTGTGAACACCAGCCTCCATCAGGATGCTGCTATCCAGCGCGTCACCATTGATAATACCAGTGCCTTGCAAAGTCTCCGCCAATTCGCGGGCCCGCGAAGCATGGAGCTCAATAAGCTGGACTTGGGTATTGGAGAATTTGGTCTCGATCTCATTCGCCAGCATCAAACCGATGCTACCGCCGCCAGCAATGACCACGGAGCGGGCTTCTTGCTCGTCATGGCCAAAACTCGCCATTGCACGATCGAGGTGCGAGGCATCACAGACGAAATAAACCCGGTCGCCTTCCTGCATGGAGTCCACACCGGAACGCGGCAAAATCACTTTGCCGTCACGGATAATAGCCAACACGGTCATGGCCAAATCGGGGAATAGCTTGGTGAGGTGGCGCAAAGGCGTGCCCAAAACCGGGCTTTCCTCGGTACATAATACGCCAACAAGGTTCATCGACCCACCGCACATATCCTTGACGTCAAACGCCCCTGGCACGCGTAACTGGTTGCTTACCGCCGCGGAAACCTCGGCTTCTGGCGAGATAATATGGTCAATCGGCAATTGGTCAGGCGAATAAAGATCAGCATAAATCGGATCGAGATAAGGCTGGTTACGGATACGGGCAATTTTCACCGGCGTATTGAAAATCGTATGGGCAACCTGACAGGCGACCATATTGACTTCATCGGACTCGGTAACCGCGATTAGCAATTCTGCATCATCCAAGCCAGCCTCGGCCAGATTGTTGGGATGTGACGCCACCCCAACAACGCCATGCACGTCAACTTGGTCGGTAATCCGCTGGATATTCTCTGGTGACGCATCAATGACAGTAACGTCATTATGTTCTTCGGCCAGATGGCTGGCAATCGCACTGCCAACTAGCCCTGCACCACAAATTACAATTTTCACTTTGTTTCATCCTTTTGGAGCACCGCCATTGCGGTCACTCTTATGTGATGTTTTCTGCCTGAAGTTACGGGGCCAACATCCACGATGACGTCTATGCTCTTGGGCGTCTTAACGTCTATAATAACGTCTCTGTTAATCTTCACTATCAATATTCATCGCTTTTAGTTTTCGGTGCAGAGCAGAGCGCTCCATACCAACAAAAACTGCCATCCTTGATATATTTCCGCCGAAACGGTGCAATTGTACGGTCAAATATTCGCGTTCAAATTCCTCACGGGCACCGCGCAATGGCTGTGACCATAGCCTTTCCATATCAGAATTTGCATTGTCACGCGAGATATTCTGAATTTCATTAGGCAGTGAGGATAAGCCAACCGGTTCATCGCGGTCTTGCGGCGCCATGATTAGCATGTTTTCGATGGTATTATGCATTTGGCGTACATTGCCCGGCCAATCATAACCCTGCATCGCGGCCAACACTTCGTCGCTGAGCTTGATTTTCTTTAGACCAAGCCGCCGTGCCACCACTTTTACAAAATGCTTGGCCAATAGCGGGATATCCTCGCGCCGGTCAATCAATGGCGGGATTGATAGCGGCACCACGCCAAGGCGATAATACAGATCCTCACGCAGGGTTTTGGCGTTAATCTCAGCCGCTAGATCACGGCTAGAGGCAGAAATAACCCGCACATCTACCGCCACCTCGCTATTGCCGCCCACCCGCCGAAAGCGTTGTTCGGTGATGGCACGCACGATCTTACCCTGTGTTTCCAATGGCAAATCACAAATTTCATCAAAATACAGCGTGCCCTTATGGGCCTGCTCAAATAGGCCCACAATGCGGCGATTGGATTGCAGATTGTCCGAACCAAACAATTCGGCATCCACCCGTTCAGAGGCAAGGCGGGCGCAATTGGCCACTACAAAGCGGGCGTCACTGCGATCTGACTGGTCATGGATGGCCCGCGCCGCTAGCTCTTTGCCACTACCGCTTGGCCCTGAAATCAGCACCCTGCTGGCGGTTGGGGCGATTTTTGAGACAGCATGGCGTAATCCGCGCATCAATTGAGAATCGCCAACAATCTCGGGGACCACATCCTCGTTCACCCGTGCCCGCAAATCGGCATTCTCCCGCGCGAGGCGGCTGGCCTGCAATGCGCGATCAACCATCACCAATAGGCGGTCTTCCTTGAACGGCTTTTCGATGAAATCATAGGCGCCTTGGCGGATCGCCTGTACCGCCGTTTCGATTGTGCCATGTCCGGAAATCATCACCACTGGCAGGTCGGGATAAATACCCTTTACCCATTCCAGCAATTCCAGCCCGTCCATATCAGAATCGCGCATCCAGATATCCAGAATGGCCATGCTTGGCGGCTGTGCGGCGAGCATGTCTCTCGCCTCACTGGCATTGGCCGCCTCAAAGGTGGAATAGCCCTCATCCTGTAATGTCATGCTGATCAATTTGCGGATATCCCGCTCATCATCAACGATCAAAATATCGCCGCCCATTATGTCGTCCTCGATGCGGTATCATTTGCGATCTTTATTTTGGCGTCCGGCGTTGGAAAACGGATAATCACCTCGGCGCCACCAGCCTCTCCCACCCCTAATTCGAGCGTAGAGGAATGGTCTTGGACAATTTTACTAACAATCGCCAAGCCAAGCCCTGTGCCCTTTTCACGGTTGGTCACATAAGGCTCAAGCAATTGCGCAGGATCCATCTCAGGAAAGCCCGGCCCATTATCGGTAACCCGAAGCTCTATCTGTCCATTATTGCGCCCCAGTGCCAGTTCAATCGCCGGCGCCACGACATTGTTATCAACAAGGCTGTCCTCGGCATTCTGAATGAGATTGGTAAGGGCCTGCCGCAACAATCCTTGATCCCCCAAAATGATATATTCGTCTTGTTTCCCGCGCGTGCCTGCCCCTGTCTTTAGACTGAATTTCGTTTTGCCACCGTCATAGAGCGCCATTTGTCCATTGGCGAGATCGAGCAAAGACATCGGCTCTAGCACAGCTTGCGGCATCCGGGCGAATGATGAAAATTCATCAACCATGCGGCCAATGTCACCAACTTGGCGCGTGATAATCGTCAGATATTCGGTAAACCGCTCTGCCGCCTCTTTGTCCTCGGGCTGGAATTTGCGCATCAATCGATCAGAAGCTAGCTGGATCGGGGTGAGCGGATTTTTAATTTCATGGGCAATGCGCCGCGCGATGTCCGACCAAGCCGCCTTACGCTGGGCCGATAGCAAATCGGTTACATCATCAAACGTCACAACATACCCAATGACACGCCCATCAATAATCTCGGCGGCAATTCGTGCCCGCAAAGTGAGCCGCCTTTTGCCGCGCATCAACAATAATTGTTCTTCAGCAAAGCGCCGTCGCTTTTGGCCAACAATAGATAACAGACCGCCAAATTCTGGAACTATTACAGATAGTTGAGAGCCGATCATGTCAACGTCTCTTAAGTTCAGCAATAGCCGCGCCGCGGTATTCGGCAAGGTCACAAAGCCATTTTTATCGAGGCCAATGACGCCTGATGATACGCCGCCAAGCACCGCTTCGGTAAATTCGCGGCGCTGGTCAATTTGCTGATTGGCTTGGACGAGCTGTTCGCGGCTACGGGCAATTTCATCAAGCATACGGTTAAAGCTCGAGCCAAGCTGGGCCACTTCATCAAGCTCAAGATCCTCTGGCACACGCTGGGATAGATTGCCGCTCCGCACCTGCTCTGCAACAAAAATCACCTGACCAAGCGGCAATACAATGGCATTGGCAAGATTAAGACCAATCCACAGCGCGGTAATCAACAGCAATAACAGCACCAGACCAAACAGGAAGGCAAAGCTGACCTGCAGATCAAACTGCTTTAGGCCAAGCTGTTGATAGTCCGAAGCCGCCAAGCGGGTGCTATCCACCGCCTCTAGCACTGAACGGTCGATAAAACGCCCAACAAACAAATAGGCATCAACAAAACTAGTCAGCTTGACCACCGCCCGCAGCTTGTTGCTCTCGTCGGCGCGCAGAATAACCACGTCACCAGCGCGGGCGTCATTGACCCAGTCATTACCAAGGTTGGAGAATGTAACAGCATAGGCAAAGCGGGATTTCGCCAACACCTGTCCCGTCCCATCAAAAATGATCGCCTCGGCAAGATTACGCAATGCCGCCTGATTAGTGAGGTACTGCCCCATCAATCGCGGCTTGTCCGCAAGCTGGAATGCTTCACGATTCACGTCATTTGCCATCGTCAGCACATCGCTTTTGATCGATCTGGCATGTTCGTCAAAATAGGAATCGGCAACCTGAACGGAGCCAGTAACCGCGGTAGAAATGCGTTCGGCAAACCAGCCCCGCAATGAATAATCGACCACAAACAACGAGAACAGGGTGATCATAATCGCTGGCAAAGTGGTAACGCCGCCAAATAATAGCGCCAAACGCCAATGCAGTTGATGTCCAGCTAGCCGTTGCCGCCGTTCGGACCAGAGACGCCAGATCTGGCGAAAGACGAAACCACCCAGAATACCAACAGCGGCAAAATCAACCAGCAACAGCCAGATCAATAGCTGTGGGTTTTCCTCCAGACTTTCGACCTGTGACACGCTATAAGCCGTGACCGCACCAAGACAGAGCGTCAATAGCACCGCAATATAGGCAAGACGATCCTCGCCCAGCCAGCGCCGCCAACCGAGATCTGCTGATTTCGCGGCGGTATCCGGCCTAGAACCTGAAGATGTCGATTTAGTCGTCATCGGCCCGCCTTGATATCCAGCTCACGGATTTTCTTGCGCAAGGTATTTCTATTCATTCCCAGTATTTCTGCGGCTTTCACCTGATTGCCACGGGTAATTTCTAAGGTAGCAACAATGAGCGGATATTCAACTTCGCGCAAGATCCGTCCATGCAGACCTGCCGACGGCATCGCCCCTTCCAGCGCATCAAAATAACGCCTGATATGAAAATCAACAGCAGATGTCAGGCTATCCGCCTCGATATCCTTATCATCATCTTGGTGCGCGGCGCTAAATTCGCTCTCCACAGCATCCGCCGAAATCGTATCTTCACCAACCAGCACCAATAGCCGCCGCACCAGATTTTCCAACTCGCGCACATTGCCCGGCCATTGCCACGTTTTCAGCGCCCTGATCGCATCGGGGGTAAACCGCTTTACCGGCAAGCCAGCATGCATTGCTTGGGTTAGGAAATGGTTAACCAACGGCCCGACATCTTCGATCCGGTCGCGCAATGGCGGCAATCGCAACGGCACTACATTCAACCGATAGAACAAATCCTCACGGAACAGGCCCTGTTGCATCAAATGCGTTAGATTATGATTGGTCGCGGCGATAATCCGGACATCGGCCTTGACCGGCCGGTTAGCGCCAACCGGTAGATATTCACCATCCTGTAACACCCGCAATAGCCGCGTCTGCGCTTCAGGTGTCATATCGCCGACTTCATCCAAAAACAGACTACCGCCCTCGGCTTGCTCGAACCGGCCTGACTGGCGCACATCGGCCCCGACAAAGGCGCCCTTCTCATGACCAAACAATTCAGACTCAATCAAATCACGTGGCACGGCGGCCATATTTAGCGCGACAAACGGTCCGGCCCTGCGTGAGCCGAGATCATGTAGCGCGCGTGCCACTAGCTCTTTGCCTGTGCCGCTCTCGCCTGTTACCAGCACGGTTAGATCAGTGCTGACAACGCGGGCCATCGCCTTGAAAATCTCTTGCATAGAGCGCGAACGCCCGACCAACGGCCCGCCATCCTCTAGCGGGGCTTGAATGGCCGAGGGCTGATTTACTGTGCTTATGCTGGCGATTGCCCGCTGAGTCGCCTCGATTAGATTGCGCAGTTCAAACGGCTTTGGCAGATATTCAAAAACCCCGATTTCCTGTGTTTTGACCGCGGTAAGCAAGGTCGAGCGCGCACTCATCACGATCACCGGCATATCTGGGCGGCGTTCTTGAATGCGGGGCAAAAGATCCAGCGCGTCACCATCGGGCAAGGCAACATCGGTGATTAGCACATCGCCCTTGCCGCTCTCGATTAGCTTCCACAGCCCTGCCGCCGTGCCACTGGATTGCACCGCATGACCCTGACGCGCGAGTGCCTGTTGCACCACAAGGCGCACCGAGCGGTCATCCTCTGCCACCAGAATTTGGGCTGGCTTGTCACTCATCGGCTAGGTCCCTCAGCTAGAGCCGTCGGCGCGGTAGGATCATTGCGGTCATGCGCCAGCGGGAAATTCATCCGGAAGATTGTCTGACCGGGAACAGATTCAACTTCGACCATGCCGCCATGATCCGTCACCACACTGGCAACCATCGCCAGACCAAGCCCGCTACCGCCAGCCTTATCCGACACAAATGGATCAAAAATATGATCACGAATATCCTCGGCAATGCCCGGACCATTATCAATAATCTCAACTTGGATCGGCACATGCGAATGCGCCGCACCAATACCACCGGATAGACGGCGGCCCCGTGAATAAGAAGTTACTATATTCAATTCACCATTTTTTTCAATTACTTCTGAGGCGTTCTTAATTACGTTTAGAAACGCCTGTATCAATAAATCACGATGCCCCTCAACGGCTGGCAAAGACGGATCATAGGCCCGGTTTATTTTCAGATGGGCGCCATAGGACGCGCCAGCGATCTGCAAACAATGGTCGATCACTTCATGAATATTCACCGGCTCCAGCACCACCGAGGCACCGCCAGCAAAACCCTCCATGCGATCAAGCAAGGCCGTCACGCGGTCAGTTTCCTCGACGATCATTCGGGTAAGCTCTTGGTTCTCGCTCGACAAATCAGCCTGTAATAATTGGGCGGCGCCTTTGATCCCTGCCAGCGGGTTTTTCACCTCATGGGCCAGCAATGCCGCCATCGCCGAAATGGACCGCGCGGCGCCATGAAACAGCGATTGCCCGCGCAATCTCTCGGCCAATGCCCGCTCTTGCACAGTGACCAACAGACTACCCTCACCGGCATCGCTCATACTGCCTGCCCCGACATCACTAAATGGTGAAATCTGGATGTTCATCAATTTTGGCCCAACCCTAGGCCCGGCAAGTTCGACGCCCTGATCGGCCACTGACACATTTTGCGAACGTGCCCGCGCCAGCATTGAAAACAACGCCGAATCCGCAGGAACAACGCCCGATAGTGGCGATCCAGCTAGCATCACCTGACTAGAGCGAAAGAACATTTCTGCGGCTTGGTTTAGGTACCAAAATCGGTTTTGCGCATCCAGAATGAACACCGGATTGGGCATTAGGGCCAAAATCTGGGTGGCCACACTGGCATCGGGCATATTTGTGGATACTGGCACGCCGCCATCGATAGCTGAATTCATCACGCCGCCTCGCCTTCAGCCCGAAGCGTGGCAGAATCACAATTGCTTAGATTGCTGAAAAACACATCAACAGCGCGGAATACAGCCTCATGATCAGTGCTATTATTTGCCACCTCGCGCAATTCAGCGGCCCCCGGCAAACCATGCGCGTACCATGCAATATGTTTGCGTGCGAGGCGCATCGCTGCACTGCCATAATGGCTGGGCA
>Ga0209138_1001572_pt1 | contig 19318 bp, 18 predicted proteins | sample SaaInl3SG_22_DNA_FD_184645 | JGI IMG/M metagenome (GOLD analysis project Ga0209138, IMG submission 184645) | Marine microbial communities from expanding oxygen minimum zones in the Saanich Inlet - ESP_153SG_22_DNA (SPAdes) (version 2) | ecosystem: Environmental > Aquatic > Marine > Intertidal...
TGTGCCACCCACCAGTAATTTGTTAAGTAAATCAAGCACTTAAGAGGCATCTTAGGTGCTTTTTTACGTTCAAAAGTAGTATAAACATCCCATACGACTATTCACATGTTTCCGCGCTGGTGTTGTTAGGTTTACAGGCTGGTGGGCGGGATGATTCGTGCATCGAATTTGCCAGTCGTGTTGGGGAGTGGCAGTTTGCACGCATGGCATCTGTCAATAACTTCGTAAGCCGCCCGTTCTGCGAGCGTAGCTGTGTGTTGGAGCCCTCGCATTTGCATTTCTGCCCTGCGGACGTTGACAAAAGTATTTGCTAACTAAACCGGAGGGATACGCGGTAGATGCAAGGCCACACCTACCGCGCCCGCTGGTTCGAAAGAATGGTTTGTATACTCACTGTGCAAGGTTTAGAACGCAAACCGTCCCGTCAAACGATTAGAAGAGCGATCGCCAACTAAGGCTAAGTAACCACCTTCCATGTCTCCCTCAGCATCTTATGCTTCCCAACGTCCATTTAAACTCGGACTCCGCATGCAACATCTGCGGGTGTTGGCCGCTATTGACGACCTTGGTTTGGTGAGCCGCGTTGCGGATGCCTTGAGCCTGAGCCAGTCAGCGATATCAAAGCAAATTGCGGAGATCGAAGCGGTCGTTCCGAATGCCGTTTTTTACAGGGAGCGCAACCGCCTGTATCTCACGACATCTGGAAAACGCTTGGCGCATCATGCCAAGTTGGTCTTGGCTCAGCTTCACGCAGCGGAGCTGGAGATACAAGCGCTTGCGCTGGGGGAGACCGGTTTTCTCAGAGTGGGTTCGGTAACGTCTTTGGTCCCGAGTTTGCTAAGCCAGGCGATCACGCGCTTCAAAGCGGTAGCGCCACAGGTCTCTCTAGCCGTGGTTGAGGGGCACTTCCTATCGCTGCACCCCTTACTAGCCCGCGGGGAAATAGACTTGGTGCTTGCGCGTACTTGGCAGCCCAAAAAGTATTCCGGAATCGATATGCAAATACTGTCTGCAGAGCCAGTCGTTGCAACCTGTGGACGCAATCACCCATTGCTGAGTAAGCGCCGACTAAGTTGGGCGGAGGCATGCGCAGGGGCATGGATATTGCCGGAAAAAAATACCGTTGCTCGTCAAGCCATCGAGGCTTTTTTTGCCAATAAAGGGTTACCCTCTCCTCACGATGTGATCGAAGCGCAGTCGCTGCCATTGAGCTTGGCACTTTTACAAGCGATGCCCCGGTTGTGTTTACTCCCCGAGTCTTTGGCGCTCAATTACGCAGCGAAAGGGGATCTCGTCGCGTTAGATCTGCGCCTCGAAGGGGTGTTAGTTGAGGCGGGGTGTTTTTGGCGTGAGGGACACCTAGCAAACAATCCTGCCGCGCGGCTATTTGTCGATTGTTTAATTGCATCGAGCGATTAGTGACGTCACACCGATCAAGAACAATTCCAGTTACTCATAGTGTTAGGAGGATAATTCCAGTTCGTTAAGTTGTTACCAGCTACAGTAACACTGTGAAAAAAGATAAACAGCAAGATGGACAATTTGACTGACGCAGACCGGCTATCGGTTTTGTCCGCGTCTGAGTTGTTAGTGCAATTCCGGCGTAAGGAAATCTCGCCGGTTGAGCACGTTGACGCTTGTATCGATCGCATCGAGCGCTTTAACCCGATTGTGAATGCGGTGGCTGCCTCATGTTTTGGCAGAGCGCGTCAGGAGGCATTAGCATCGGAGCGACGTTATCGGACGGGAACACCGTGCGGCGCTCTTGATGGCTTGTCTCTTGGTGTAAAGGACCTACAGGCAACCGAGGGTTTACAAACCACTTTCGGGTCTCGCCAGTGGCGTGATTATGTTCCGCAGGTTGACATGCCTCTTGTCGCCTCACTGAGGACGGCCGGTGCCATCGTTCTGGGTAAGACCAACGTGCCCGAGCATGGCGCAGGCGGAAATAGTCGCAACCCGGTTTGGGGTGCAACTGGTAATCCGTTCAACCCTAATTTGACAGCGGGTGGTTCGTCTGGTGGGTCCGCAGCAGCGCTGGCTTCAAACTTTGTCAGTCTCGCAACCGGCTCAGACACCGGCGGCTCCTTGCGCCTTCCTGCCTCGCTGTGTGGGGTCGTTGGCCTGCGGCCCTCGCCAGGCTTAGTCCCGCATCCAACCAGGCCTCTGGGTTGGTCCTCTATTTCAGTTCTAGGCCCCATGGCACGCACGACGTCAGACTTGGCGTTGATGCTTGCCCAGTGCGCAAGGAGAGACGACCGAGATCCTTTGAATCGTGGCATCTGTTTCCCTGACATACAAGAGTTACTAACGCGCTCTGACCCCAAGGCACTGCGGGTGGGCTACAGCGTAGACGTCGGCGGGGCACCAGTGGACACAATGGTCCGCCGTTCCTTTATGGCGCGTATCCACGCGCTCACGAAGCATGTCGCTGTGTGTGAGCCTGTCGATCTATCGTTGGGAGACATGGACCGATGTTTTGACGTGTTACGTGCTGAAAGTTTCTTGGCTGGCTTTCATGCGATCTGCAGTTCACAACCTGAGAGCCTAAACGATGAAATTCGTGCGAACGTGCATTTGGGTGAGACGTTCACACTTGTAGATCGTGCTTGGGCTCATATCGAGCACACAGCGATACAGCGAAATTATCTGCGGCGCGCTAAAGACTACGACGTGATCTTGACACCGAGCTCTCCGATTACCCCGTTCCCCTGGGTTGAGGCATACCCACAGGCGATCGACGGCGTGCCCATGGATATTTACTACCGTTGGTTGGCGTTGTCATATCGACCGACGTTGGCTGGTTGCCCCGCGCTCAGCTTGCCTTGCGGCGTTGACGAGGTCGGGATGCCGTTTGGGTTGCAGGTCTTAGGACACAATAACAAAGACGAGTTCCTTTTACAGCATGCGGCAGCTCTTGAATCAATCTTTGCCAAAGAGGCCGCAACGCGCCGGCCCGTTCCTGATTTAGAGAACATCAGGCCCGCAGACCCCGGTGTACGCTCTATCGTGAGTGACCAGCCAGACGCCTTGGCGGTTGGTGCAAAAGAGCCGGCCTGGACGGTCGTTTGAAAGCGTAGATTATGGTTTGGATCATCCTAATATTTGCGCTGTTACTGCTCTCGGGAAGCGCGTTTGCCTATCTCATGGGGGCGGTTGGCGTTTTGTCCTTCGTTGCTGCAGGTAAGGCTGCTTACTTGTCAATATTGCCGCAGCGGATTTTCGCCCAGCTGGATGTTTTCGCATTTATGGCGATGCCGCTTTTTATACTCACGGCCGAACTCATGACACGGGCGGGTACGACGAAAGCCTTGATCAACTTCGCAATGTCTCTTGTCGGTCGATTCCACGGCGGCTTGGGTCATGTCAACGTGTTGACCAGCGTTTTCTTCGCCGGGATTTCTGGCTCTGCCGTTGCAGATGCTGCGGCGCTATCGCGGACCTTCGTGCCCGCGATGGTGGATCGGGGGTATGACAAGTACTACGCGGGAGCGATTACGGCGGCATCGTCGATGATTGGTCCAATCATTCCCCCGAGCATCATCATGATTATCTATGGCGGTCTGACCGGAACCTCGGTCGCGGCTCTGTTTGTCGCAGGTGTCATTCCAGGGATACTTTTGGCAGCCTCCCTGATGTTACTGAACACTTGGATGGCCCATCGGCATAACCATCCGGGTGGCGCAGGTGAGGTGACCCCCCCGTTTATGTCGAGCTTTCTCGCCGCTGCGCCAGCTCTCCTTTTACCAGTCGTTATTTTGGGGAGTTTGGTTTTTGGCTTGGCAACCCCAACAGAGGGATCTGCAATTGCCGTTGTTATGGCTTGCCTGGCCGGTCTCTATTATCGAAAACTGACATGGCGAGTTTTACGCGACGCTGTCGAAGCTACGGCACAGTTAACCGGTACGATTTTTATTATTCTCTGCGCTATTTCGGTACTTGGTTATCTGGCGGGACAGATGGGATGGTCGGAGTTACTCGCGAGCTGGGTAGGTAGCCAAGGTTTGACTGGGACGCGCTATCTGCTATTTCTTATGTGCGTGTTCATCGTCGCTGGTATGTTCATGGATACGCCCGTAGCGATTACGTTGTTGGTGCCACTTTTCGTTCCACAAGCACTCGAGCAAGGCATTAACCCAGTGCACCTTGGGTTAGTGTTGTGTTTTAACTTGTGTATCGGCTTAATCACTCCACCCTTGGGAAAATGTTTGGTCGTGACTGCGGCAGTCACTGGGATGGACTATTGGCGGCTTGTGCGTGCAAGTCTCCCATTTGTGGCGGTGTTGGTTGGACTATTGATATTTCTGGCAGTGGTGCCAGAGGTGACGTTGTACCTGCCTCGTTGGGCAGGGCTTTTTGTTGGTTGAGAAGTAAAAGGAGACTTAAATGAAACTACTTAAACACCTCATTGGGCTGGCGACAGTTTTGAGCGTCAGTGTCGGGCATGCGCAAGTGAAAATTGCATTGGATGGCCCGCCTGACGTTAACAAGTCGGGCTCTTATGTTTGGGTCAATGCATTTGCAAAGCACCTCAAGGCGAATGGCCTGGAGACCCGCGAGTTACCGCGAGGCTCAGTCGGTGGTGAGGCTGAAATTTTTGACCAAGTGTCCACTGGCCTGTTGGAGGTTTCGCTGTCGGATGTGAAGTCGGTTGCCAAAGTTGATCCGTTTATTTACGGTGTTCGCTTGCCTTACATGTTCGACGATGTCGGTCATATGGATAAAGCACTTGCTAAAGGCGATGTTTACTCTCGTGTGAACGAGCAACTTGCGCCCACGAGTACGATGTTGCTGGCCTTGGTTCCTATTGGCCCGCAGTCTGGCATCATCACGACCAAGCAGTCGGTGCGAACCCCTGCTGACATGGCTAAGCTCCGTATGCGTGCGCTAGACGATGCACAGATTGCGCTCTACAAAGCGTGGGGCAGCACGGGTACGATCGTGCCATGGAAAGAGGTACCAGCCGGTTTGCAAACAGGCGTGATTGATGGCTACTTGAACACAGCACTCATCCCTGTACTATTTGGGCAGACTGACTTTGTTAAGCACTTTACTGATGCCGGTGTGATCATCGCTCAGAGAGCAGTGATGGCCTCGAAGGCCTGGTATGACGGCCTGACAGCGAAGCAGCGAGAGGCTGTCGGACAGGCTGTGGAGAAAGCCAATGCGGCTAATCGCGCGTGGGTATCGATGCAGTCTGAGAAGTCGCTTCAAGCCTTAGAAGAAAAAGGTGTGAGCGTCGTGCGACTCAGCAAGGCGGAACGAGAGCCCTTTCGCAAATTGTCGCAGGCAACCTACAAGTCTGGACTCTTGTCTGAAGAGCATGTGAAGTTTTGGACGGACGTGGCCGCCGCAACCCGCTGAAGCTGAGGGAGTTAATTTAAAAGTTAACTCCCCCCTAATCACGTCACATGAAAAATTTCCTTTACGTCCTGAGTGAGCGAACCAACGCCGTCATTCGCGTCATCGCGATGACGTGCGTTATCGTTATGCTTGGCACGGTGCTGCTGCAAATATTTGCACGGTATGGGTTCAACGCGCCGCCTGTTTGGACGGAAGAGGTGGCGCGGTACATGATGGTCTGGTCTGGACTATTGGGTGCGACGATGTCATTTAAGAGCCGTACTGATGCAGTCCTAGTTGATAGTATGTGGCCAAATTCATTGCGGCTCATCGGGAGCCTGCTGCAGTTTTTTGCGGTTTTGTGCTTTTTATTACCGGTATTGTATTTTTGCTTCTTCAACTGGCAAGGGGTTTGGGGTCAAGGGTATCTCGGCCGTGCATCGCGGTTGACCGCGGATACGCTGGGCTTTTCAATGGTATGGATATCTGTCGCCGTCCCGTTTGCTACGCTCATTATTTTGCTTCATGCGATCGCTCGATGGTGTGAGCCGGGGAGAAGCACGGGTATCAATCATCAGGATTGACGCGCGGCAGACTCAAGCCTAGGTACTTCTTACTCGTGGGGCGCGTGTTGCATGTGCGCGCTGCGCTCGCGGCCGCAAGCTCCAGAGGTGCTGCCGTCTGCTACTGGCGCGACGCGTTCAAGGCCCATGAGGTCTTAAAACTGATTGCACCAATAAGTTTAAAAGAACCGCAATCGCCACGAGCAAGGTGTGTACACCTCGCTCGCGGCGCCGTTCTCAGGAACTAAGATATGCCAACGGTTTAGCCAAACATATCTGTCGTGATACCAGCGTACCAACCTAAGCTTTCTTCGAATGTAGCCTTGCGCAAGGCTGCATTTTCACCAGGCTTGCTGATAAACCCGCTGACTTTGGCGATCTTCTCGTCGGTTGCTTCGTAAGAGGCTCCCACCTTGACGCCGTCATCAGTGCCGACCATGGACCAGCAGGTGTTGGAGAACTTAGCGGGAAACATCCGCGAACCGGTTAGCGCAGCCCGCACAGCCATGGCCGCTACTTTCGCTTGGCTGTTGGCGGAGTAGCCAGACTTGGGCATGTCGCCTTGGCTGGTCGCGTCACCTAGGACGTAGATATTCTCATCCATACGGCTCTGCATGGTGTGACCGGTAACAGGCGCCCAGTTACCCTCCGTGATGCCTGCGATCTGACAAATGCGTCCCGCCTTCATAGCCGGGATGACGTTGCATACATCAACCTTTACCGCTTCGCCGTCAATGTTAAGCATCATCGCGTCTGCATCCACGGAGACATTGCCGCCACCGAAGTCAGAGCCGATCCAGTCGATCATACCGTCATAGTGTTTGCTCCACGCCTCGCGGAAAAGCGCTTCTTTTGAGAATTTCGGCTTGGGATCTGCCACAAGGATTTTGGCCGTTGGATTTTTCTCCTTCAGCAGGTGCGCGACCATCGACACGCGCTCATAGGGGCCTGGAGGGCAGCGATAGGGGTTAGGTGGTGCAACCATTGCAAAGGTTCCACCCTGAGGCATCGCCTCGATTTGCGCCTTGAGCAACTCAGTTTGTGAGCCTGCCTTGTAGGCATGCGGCATTTTGTTTTGCTTGCTGGTATCCCAGCCGGGGACGGCTCCGTCTACAAAGTCAATACCGGGTGAGAGGATTAGGCGGTCGTAACCCAGTTTGTGACCACCTGCCAATGTAACAGTGCGTGCATCACGGTCAATGCCGACGGCCCAATCATGTACGACGTTAATGCCGTTTTCGGAGGCTAGCTTGCCGTAAGAGTGAGCTAAGGATTCCATAGTCCTTACGCCACCCAGATACAAGTTGGAGAAGAAGCAGGTGTAATAGGTGCGGGACGGTTCAACCAAGGTCACGTCGATCGCGCCTTTGGAGTCTTTGGCGATGTAACGAGCGGCTGTCGCGCCACCTGCACCTCCTCCAATAACAATCACGCGTGGTTTCGCCATACCAATAATTGCCGGCGCCGCGAGGGCAGCGGTCGTACCAGCGGCTAGGCTCAGAAAATAGCGACGATTCAAACTCATTTTTTAGTCTCCTAGGGGTTGCGCGGCCTGTTCAGGGGCTCGCGAAATACGCAGCTAGCGCTGCAATCTCTTCATCTGCTAGACGCCCAGCCATCATCTGCATGATCGCATTCGGGCGTTTTTTTTGCTTATAGGCGTGCATAGCGACCACAAACTGCTTTTGAGGCCAGCCCGTAATAGAGGGGACACCTTTGCTGCTGCCTTGCATCTGATGGCACGTCAGGCATTCACTAGCCAGATACTCGCCGTAAGCCCGATCACCCTCGAGCGCCAAAATATCAGCCGGTAAACTTACCTCGCTGACGCTTAACGTGGGAGCCGACTCAGGCAGGTCCGCCGGGTTACCTGAAAACAGGCGGAGGTAGGCCAGCAGGTCTGCGCGATCCTGTTTGCTCGCGAGACCGGCGAAACCCATGCTGGTTTGTGATGCCAGGGCACGGGGGTTTTCAATGTAAGCGTCCAGTTGCTCAAAGGTCCAACGCATGCCGCTGCTGCGGAGACGAGCTAGGCTCTCGGAGTATTTGAAATTGGAAACATCCGCGACCGGACGATCGAAAATGTTGTTGAGCGCAGGCCCAATTCCTGATTCGGCTTTTTTACCCACTTGGTGGCAAGCAGCACATTGGGAATAGACGGCTTCGCCGCGCTTCGCGTCGCCGAACTCGTTGGCGAGTACCGGGGTGGCGAGCCAAAAACTGGTTATCAAACAGAGCGCTTGGACAGACTTCCGCGCCAAATCCCCCAACCTTTGAACAGCCGCGGCCTCGCAGGTGAGGATGATAAGGCGTGGGGCGTACACGTGGGCTCGTCTCTTTTCCATGTCCATATAGTATGCGCATTCACGAATCTATGGATATACGAATAAACCCTAGTGCGAATCGACAACGGAGTGAGTGCTGACACGCTACGTCATTTGTTCGGCGAGGTAACCCTCCCTTTTTGCAGGGAAGTTAGAAGCAGAAACGCGATGCGGTCTGACGCTGCCGCTTCAAATATCCGTACACCTCAGCTGCGGTCATCACAATGCGCCATCATGGTCAGCGTTCAGTTTATCCCAGTCAAAGGTCACGCCAACGCCTGGGGTATTGGGCGCGATGGCCATGTGATTCTTAATGACCAGCGGCCGCGTCGTGTATTGGTCGATTGGGAATGAATGCACTTCGATCCAGCCTGCATTCGGGCGGGCGGACACAAGGCTAACGTGGAGTTCCTGCATGCCATGACTACACACAGGGATATTGTGCTTGGCCGCCAGTTCAGCCGCTTGAAGCCAACCTGTGATACCACCGCAGTTAGAAGCATCGGGCTGGATAAAGCTTAGTTTGGCATCGGCAAAGGCGTATTCGAATTCGTGAATTGTATGAAGGTTCTCACCCATCGCCAGCGGCATACCCGTGGCATCCGAAATCTTGCCAAACCCCTTGTAGTCATCAGGGATCGTAGGCTCTTCGAACCAGTAGATGTCGTATTGTTTGGCCGCTCTAGCCAGTTCAATCGCCTGCTCGACGGACATGGAATAGTTGGCGTCGATCATGAAGGTGACATCAGGACCGATCAGTTCGCGCACGGCTTTGATGCGCTCAAGATCCTCGCCCATTGTTGGCTGACCGATTTTTATTTTGACGCCGTTATATCCTGCATCAAGATACCCCTGAATTGATTTCAACAGCTTGGGCAGTGGGAAGTTCAGATCAATCCCACCGCAGTAGGCACGGCAGCAATTGGACGTTCCACCCGCCATTTTCCAAAGCGGTTGACCCGTGCATTTGCCCAGTCCGTCCCAAAGTGCAATGTCCACCGCAGAGATCGCGAAAGACGCAATGCCGCCGCGTCCGACATAGTGGATGTGCCATTGCATTGCATCATAAAGTGCAGCTGGATCACTGCCATTTTGTCCAATCAAAAATGGGGCTAAGTCATGTTCGATCATAGCGACGATCGCGCGCCCGCCCTTGCCGCCGGTGTAAGTGTAGCCGGTACCTTCGGTGCCGTCGTCAAAGAAGATGGTCGTGGTGATCAGTTCGAAGTGCGTGTGATCGCCGTGCTTTGCATCAGTTAGAACTTCGGTCAATGGAATATTAAAAAGCTGGGTTTTCAAGCTTTTAATTGATGACATGCTTGCCTCTCACTTAATCGAATCGGTCACAGGCGCACAGCACGACTGCTTGTCAAAATGCCGCGAAGTTAATCGCCATTACGCAAATTACTAATCACCCAGCATGCGACTGCAATCAACAAAATAGAGCCACTCTCGTACAAAAGAATAGAAGGGTCGCCATCCTTACCTTGGAGGATGATCAAACGGCTCAATGCCGTCATCGCGATGAACAAAGGAATGGTGATTGGAATCCGGTGACTGCTGTAGAACGCTCCAAGCATACCCAGAACTTCTGCATAGATAAACATCAGCAGCAGATCCTTCAACGCAACGCTGCGTTGTTCAATCAACAAAATGACTTCTTGAGCCATTGCGCCGACCGTGAAAAGGGCGATGGTGACTAAAAAGCATTTTTCAGTCACGTCAATTGCGCGTTTGATGATCACCAAAGTCTCCTCAGTAGTTCATACTTTTAATTATGAAAGGAATCCCTTTCGTCGTCACCCCTAAATGCTATTCGGACGAAGTAAAATTTAGTAGACCGTTGAGATGCTTCGAATGATCTTGACTTGATGACTGCTGTTGCATCGAACAAAATGCGGAAATAACCAGTACTCGTGCATCACACTATTCCACTATTCCCCCTCTCGAGCGTTTTGTTTCCTGAGGGAACGCTTCATCTTCAAATATTTGAGGTGCGTTACCTCGACCTGATTAAGCGATGCCATCAACAGCAACTGCCTTTTGGCGTGGTGTCGATTAAACACGGCAGAGAAGTTCAGATGCCCGGCCAAGTACCTACACTTCATAGCGTAGGTTGCATGGCACACATTCAGAAATTTGAGCAAGTGCAACCCACGTTGTTTCGTGTTGTGTGCCAGGGAGGCTTGCGCTTCAAATTGGATAACCCCACAGTGGGTAACCTTGGCGTCTGGCAAGGCGATGTGACTTATCTGGCGCAAGATCCATCGACAGAGGTTCCCGCTCACTTGCAGGCTTATGCTGACAGGCTTGGCAAGGTCATCGCGTCGGCACAGCGACAAGGTGTGATCGACGAGCTACCTATTTTCCCACCTTATCAGCTGGATCAATGTGGGTGGTTAGCGAATCGCTATGCAGAGGCTTTACCCGTTAGCGTAGACGCAAAACTGCAACTTCTCAGTGAATTAGATCCATTGCAACGGTTGAATTCGGTCATCCGCTTGATGCAGGACGAAAACTCAGATCGATAGCGCGCGATGAACTTCCAACGCAACAGTGGCGATCGAGCACTTAGACTGATCACCAAAAGTCAACTGATTTTTAAGAGTCCGGCCATTCTGAACGGACTCAGGTTGATCTTCTTTAGGGGCGACAACACACCGTATTCACACGGCACGGGTCACCGGTTCGAACCCTATACCACCCACCAGTAATTTGTTCATTAAATCAAGCGCTTAGGAGTAATCTTAGGTGCTTTTTTACGTCCAAAAGTAGTATAAACACGCCATACTAGTATTCATATGTTTGCGCGCTGGTCGTGCCGATAGTGTGGCATTCCTCAAACCGGCATAAGTGCGCTGAGAGCAGCTGTTCTGTGTTTCAAGCTCCTTAACCCGTTTGATCTCATTTACCGACATGCCGGCATATTTCCTCCGCCATTGGTGATACGTCGCGACGCTGATCGCATGTTTGCGGCCGACCTTTACCAAGGCCAAACCCGCCTCGCCTTCACCAAGGCTCGCCAGGCTCGTGTTTGCCGTAAGTTTCGACTTCCTCATGCTTTCTTCCAAGCAGCGGAAGTCTCCGTTTTCGTGGTGTCTAGCTTTTTGGTGAGGTCTACGGGTAAATGCGGATGTTTTCACGTTGACACTTCTCATAAAAAGGTCGAATGGTTTTTTTATTGGTTAGACCAACTTACCAATTCACGTCTTTCCCATCAACATCTCTCTATGCAAGTTTTTGAGTCCCAAGTTGTAGAGCGCCGTATTGCTGAACAGTTTCGTGGCGATATGTCGCGTGGCGTTTGCCCCCTGGGTTCGAAGCTGCCACCACGGCGCGATCTTGCAAAAAGTTTGGATGTGAGTGGTCCCTCAATGCGTGAAGCTTTAATTGCCCATGAGGTCGCGAGCCTGATTGAAGTGTGTGCGGGCTCAGGCATTTATGTGCGCCCTATCGCGATACGGTTCATGCAGTTAGGCTCGATAGGACCTAGTAAATTGAGAGTTATACCGTTGATCGCGGTGGCCGAGAGCTGATGTACGCCAGAGAAATAATTGAAGTGAAAATCGCATCGCTAGCAGCTAAAAATGCAGGCAAGTCTGAAATCTACGACAGGCACAAAGGCCTTAAGCTCACGACGAAGCACGCGCAAAAGGCCCTTTACTCGCGAGTGCGACGAGGCCTTTCACCTTGTTATCGCGAGAGCTTGTGGCAGCAACATATGATCTTTATAGGCCAGTATGTTCAAGCGGTCCATGACGGCGAGCCGTTCGAGCGTGTCGGTGATCATTTACAACATCCAGATTCGCGGAATAAGGCGACTCGAGAACACAGGCTGCGTTGCATGCGATTTAGATGCGTGACACGAAAGCAGCACGTCGCGCAATGCTGGTGCACTTGCGCAACGCCACCAAATGCTACAGCGCAAGCTGGAAGCTACGTTCAGCGTGAAGCGCTGTTAAATAAAAACCCAAACTGGGTTTACAAAAGGAGATTGAAGTGAAGACAAGAAACACCGTCAAATTAATAGTTGCCGCAGCCGCTCTAGGCTTAGGTACCGTATCGGCATTTGCGCAGACTAAGTTGAAATGGGCTCACGTCTACGAGACAACAGAGCCGTTCCATACTGAATCTGTTTGGGCAGCCGAAGAGATTAAAAAGCGCACTAACGGAAAATTTGAAATCCAAGTGTTTCCTGCCTCAACGCTTGGCAAAGAGACTGATATCAACCAAGGTATGACACTGGGTACCGTTGACATGATCATAAGTGGCGCTTCCTTCGCGGCGCGCAGTTACCCCCGACTTGGTATCTCCTACTACCCATTCATCTTTCGAGATGGAGACCACTTGTTGGCCTACGCGAAAAGTCCAGTGTTCAAGAGTATGGCTGAGGACTACCGTAAGAAAACAGGTATTCATATGACGGCATATACCTACTACGGTGCGCGCCACACAACTTCACAAAAAGCATTTACAAATTGTGCAGGTATGAAAGGGTTGAAAATTAGAGTGCCTGACGTACCAGCCTACACAGCGACCCCCAAGGCCTGTGGTGCGAACCCTACGCCAATTGCGTTTTCTGAAGTTTATCTGGCGCTCCAAAACGGCACAGTTGATGCACAAGAGAACCCGTTGACAACCATTGACGCGAAAAAATTCTACGAGGTCCAAAAAGCAATTATGTTGACTGGTCACATAGTTGACGGCGTCATTACCCAAATAGCGCCGCATGTCTGGAACAAGTTGTCTGACGCTGAAAAGAAGATATTCACTGAGGTCACCCAAGAGGCTGCGGCAAGAGGCACAGCAATCATCAAAGAGCGTGAGTCCAAGTTGGCCGATGTATTTCGTTCACGCGGCCTAGAGGTTGTTGATGTCGATCGCGAAAGTTTCCGTTTGGCGGTGCTTAAAAACGTGCCGCTGGAATCCATGGGTTTCACCCGTGCTGACTACGACGCTATACAAAAAGCCAAATAAGCGCTGTAACCGTGTTAACCCTGTTGTGGCTGTATCGCTGCAACAGGGTGGCTTCTATTTTGTATATTTACCCGCCCATTAGGATTTCAATTTATGAAAAAAGAGACGGCCAGCCAGCAACAAGAACGTCTTAATGCATTCCATACCGAGGATGAAGACGTTGACTTGTCTATTTATGGCTTGGAGTCCTGGATCGCCGTGGGCTTCTTTTGGCTGTTGGGCATAACGGTGTTCCACCAATTCTTTACACGGTACGTGCTGAACGACTCTGCCGGATGGACGGAGGAAATTGCTCGCTATTTGTTGATTGCAAGTGTGTTTGTGGGAATGGCGATTGGCGTAGTTAAACACAACCATATTCGAGTCGATTTCTTCTACCGCTATTTACCCAAGGCTGCGTCTCGTGGCCTAGCTCTAGCCGTCGATGTATTCAACACCTCTTTTTATCTGTCGTGTGTGGTGTTGACTTGGTTGCTCATGCAGAAATTGGGCAACTACCAGATGACCATTATTGATTTACCAATGAATATTATTTATGGCATTTGTTGGTTTGGTTTTGTGTTGTGTACGTTTCGTTCCGTACAAGTGGGCTTGGCGCATTGGCGCGGCGATTACAGCGGGGTGGATGAGCTGTGATCGCTATCGAATAGAACGTCAACACATCCTTTAAAAAACACTATTTGGAATTAGCATGCTGCAGTCACTATTTTTATTTTTCACGATTGCGGGTGTACCCATCGCTGTTGCGATGTCAGGAGCATCCCTCATTTATGTGATGATCAGCGGCAATTTGCCACCCTTCGTTGTGGTGCACCGCATGATCAGTGGTGTCGATAGCTTTCCATTGCTGGCTGTTCCATTTTTTATTCTCGCCGGAAACTTGATGAATAACGCGGGCATTACCAACCGTATTTTTGAAATAGCAACGTCCTTGGTTGGATGGTTGCGCGGTGGTTTGGGTCACGTCAATGTGGTGGCTTCAATTATTTTTTCAGGTATGAGCGGAACAGCTATTGCTGATGCGGCTGGTCTTGGAACGGTGGAAATTAAAGCCATGAAAGACCAAGGCTACCCTGTTGAATTTGCAGTTGGCGTGACTGCGGCATCAGCCACTTTGGGACCTATTATTCCGCCTAGCCTTCCAATTGTTATATATGCTATGTTGGCCAACGTATCGGTGGGCGGCATGTTTCTCGCTGGTATTGTGCCCGGTCTATTGATTGCCGCGTTAATTATGTTGACGGTAAGCTATTTCGCTTGGAAAAATCAATGGGGCGGTGACATCAGTTTTAATAAAAAATTGTTTTCAAAAGGTCTGCTGGAAATCATCATCGTCGTGGGTTGGCCAGTCGTTACTTGGTTGTTGATTGAGATGGGAGCACCTCCTAGAACAACTATTTTTCTTGGCTTGGTAACGTTATTTTTGGCCGACTGGTGGTTTAGATTTACGGCTGTGATGCCAATGATGACACCGGTATTGTTGATTGGTGGTATGACGGTCGGCCTCTTTACACCAACTGAAGGTGCCATTGCCGCTTGTATATGGGCGTTGGTTTTGGGGCTGTTTTGGTACAAAACATTGTCGTTGCGCCAGTTTGCTCGTATCTCTATAGAGACAGTAGAGACAACGGCCATTGTGATGTTTATTGTTGCGGCTTCCAGTATTTTCAGTTGGATGCTGACAGCCGAAGGTATCACCGCTGACATCGCCTCTTGGATACTGGGCGTTACCGACAAGCCGTGGGTATTCTTTTTATTAGCCAACGTTTTGATGCTGTTGATTGGTTGCTTTTTGGAGCCCGTCGCCGCCATCACCATTTTGGTACCTATTTTGCTGCCAGTGGCACAGCAATTGGGCATCGACCCAACTCACTTTGGTTTGGTCATGGTGCTCAACCTTATGCTGGGGCTGTTAACACCACCGGTTGGCTTGGTGTTGTTCGTTATGGCGCGCATAGCAAAGTTGAGTATTGAGCGCACTATCGTTGCGATTCTCCCTTGGTTCATCCCGTTGCTCGCAAGCTTGGCCCTGATTACCTATGTGCCACAAATTGTCTTGTGGCTACCCAATATGATGCGATAGCCTCGTATGAATTCAGCAGTCCAAGTCATACCGCGTGGGTCGTACGACCGCCATCGTGCCGCGGGCGTTGTGCACCTTGGCTTAGGTGCCTTTCACAGATGTCATCAAGCGATGGTGTTTGAGGCGTTGCTGAGTGCTGGTGATTTACGATGGGGTGTTGTTGGCGTTGGTATGCGCAATGATGCGCTGGTAAACGCGCTGCGCAAGCATGACGGCTGGTATCCTGTGCTTGTAGAGGGTGACACATCGGCTTGGCATTGGGTTGGGGCGGTGAATCAGACGCTGATGGCCACTACTGAGTCTGGACGGGTGACTGCGGCCATTGCTGCGCCGACAACTCGTTGGCTAACCTTGAGCGTTACAGAAAAAGCCTACACACCACATCTGGCTACGGTAATAGTAGAGGGGTTGACTGCGCGTCGCGCTAGGGGCTTGCCTGGGTTGACTATCGCCAGCTGCGATAACCTTCGCGATAACGGTGATTGTTTGAAGTCCCTTTGTTTAAATGTTGCGTCACACGACCCAGCTTTATCGCAGTGGATTGTTGAGCATTGTCGTTTCCCAAACAGCATGGTCGACCGAATTGTTCCTGCTGCGAGTGTCACTTTAAAAGCCAAGGCTTTAATTGATTTAGGCACGCTTGCAATTGACACTGCTATATCCACAGAGCCCTATTGGGAGTGGGTGATTCAAGACCATTTTCAAGACCCTAATGACGCACAAGTTTTGCGCCAAGTTGGCGTGCAAGTGGTCGCTGATGTCAGACCTTTTGAGGATGCCAAGTTGGGTCTGTTGAACGGTACACACAGTGCAATCGCGTGCTTGGGTGTGTTGGCTGGATGGCAAACCGTCGACGCGTTTGTCCAACAACCTGTGGCATGCGAGTGGCTAGAGCGGCTCATGTTTCAAGAGCTAGGCCCAGGCTTGATACGTCCAGACTGGAAGGCTTACGCAAACAGTTTATTGACCCGTTTTAAAAATCCCGCTTTAGCGCACAGTACTTTGCAAATTGCGGGTGATTCTTCACAAAAAATCCGGCAGCGTTGGGCGCCTGTAATCAGTTTGCGTTTGGCCGAGGGTGCCCCGCCGCGGTATTTAGCCTTGGCAAGTGCGGCTTGGATGCGTTACCTACTGGGTGTTGATGAGCAAGGTGCACACTTTACGGTCCAAGATCCTCTGGCGAAGCAGTTACACGCGATTGCGGAAGTGGCTCGTGGCGATGCAGATAAGACAGTTCAGATGTTGGGCCGTATGGCCTCTATTTGGGGACCGGATGCAAGTCAAGATGAGTTCTGGCTGGAGGCCGTAGCGCAGGCCTATCGTGAGTTAGAAACCCACGGCGTGGCATCAGCAATGCAGCGCATGCTGGATCTTGACGCTGTGAGTAATATATGAAAATTACCGCTTTAAAAGTGATTGTGTGCTCTCCAGGGCGTAATTTTGTAACTCTTAGAATCGAGACTGATGAAGGATTGGTCGGCTACGGCGATGCCACCCTTAATGGGCGTGAGCTGGCAGTCGCCAGTTATCTTGCAGACCACATAAACCCCTGTCTTGTTGGCCGAGATGCGCACCAGATTGAGGATATTTGGCAGTACCTTTACCGCGGCGCCTATTGGCGGCGTGGGCCTGTCACCATGAGCGCAATAGGCGCTGTCGACACTGCGCTGTGGGACATCAAAGCAAAGGCCGCCAATATGCCCTTGTACCAGCTGTTAGGTGGTCGCAGTCGCTCGCGCGTGCTGGTGTATGCGCATGCCAACGGCGCGGATATCGCCGCGACAGTAGAGGAGGTGTTGCGCTACAAAGAGATGGGCTTTGAGGCTATTCGTGCACAGTCTGGCGTGCCCGGTCTGGATAAAGTGTATGGCGTGGCTAAAGGGCACGGATTGTACGAGCCTGCAGATGGCTCGCTACCCGCCGAGCATGATTGGAATACAGAAAAATACCTCGCACACACCCCTAAGTTGTTTGACGCTGTTCGTTCAGCTGTTGGCCCAGACGTACATCTGTTGCACGACGCGCATCACCGTCTGACGCCCATTGAAGCCGCACGGTTGGGGCGGGATTTAGAGCCACACAGGTTGTTTTGGTTGGAGGATGCCACACCTGCCGAGAGCCAAGAGTCGTTTCGCTTGATTCGTCATGCAACGCTAACGCCCTTGGCTGTTGGTGAGGTTTTCAACACCATCTGGGATTGCAAACAGCTGATTGAAGAACAGCTGATTGATTACATCCGTACGTCCGTGACCCATGCGGGTGGCATCACGGGTTTGCGCCGAATTGCCGATTTTGCAAGCTTGTACCAAGTTCGTACAGGTTGTCACGGTGCGACAGACCTGAGTCCGATTTGTATGGGCGCTGCGCTACATGTCGATACGTGGGTCCCCAACTTCGGCATACAAGAATATATGCGTCACAGCGAGATGACCCTAGAGGTATTCCCACATGATTACAGACTTGAATCTGGCTATATGGTGTGTGGTGAAAGTGCTGGGCATGGTGTTTCCATAGACGAGAAGTTGGCGGCCAAGTACCCGTATCAGCCAGCTTATTTACCAATCAACCGACAAAAGCATGATGGTGCTATGTGGAATTGGTAAATTTTTTAAAAGTTATAACTGTCCGACGTCAGCGTGTGTGAGACAAATAGGGGTACTTGATTAGAGGAGGGTTTTGGTTCATCTTTTAACTTAAGGAGTGAAGATGAAATTGAAATCTAATCAACCCAAGGCCACTGCAGAGCAGGTGGTCAAAGACATTAGAAGAGCCACCAGGCGGCATTATTCAACCGAGGACAAGATACGTGTTGTTCTCAGTGGCCTAAGGGGTGAGGACAGCATTGCTGAGCTGTGCCGCAAGGAAGGTATTGCGCAGGGGCTTTACTACAGCTGGAGCAAAGAGTTTCTAGAAGCGGGCAAGAAGCGCTTGGCCGGAGATACAGCTCGCGCAGCTAACAATGATGAGGTTCGCTCTATGCGCTCTCAGACCCAAGCGTTGAAGGAGGCGGTGGCGGACTTGACGCTGGAGAACCGACTACTCAAAAAAAGCATGATCGGGGATGGGGACGAGCGGGGATGAGGTACGCGGCTGAGCAGAAGCTGGAGATCATCCGCTTGGTTGAGAACTCGCACTTGGGTGTTAAGCGCACACTCGACAAGCTTGGAGTGGCTCGCCCCACCTTCTACCGCTGGTATGCGAGGTACCAGGCGCGTGGTGAGGCGGGCTTAAACAATCACTACCGCGGACCTGCACGACCTTGGAACCGCTTGCCTGAGGAGGTAAGGGCCAGGCTCATTGAGTTAGCGCTAGAGGTGCCTGAACTCTCGCCTCGGGAGTTGGCGGTGCGCTTCACCCATGCCCAAGGCTACTACGTGAGTGAGTCCACGGTATACCGATTGCTCAAATCACATGGCCTGATCACGAGTCCTGCGTTTGTGGTGATCAAAGCTGCCAATGAGTTTAAAGATAAGACCACGGGGGTCAACCAGTTGTGGCAGACCGACTTCACTTACTTCAAGGTGCTGGGCTGGGGGTGGTTCTACCTCTCAACGATCCTGGATGACTACTCGCGCTACATCATTGCGTGGCGGCTTTGCACCACGATGCAGGCGGCAGATGTGACCAAGACGCTGGAGGTGGCGCTGCGGGTCTCGGGGTGTCAGAGTGCACGGGTTGAACATAGACCGCGCCTGCTGAGTGATAACGGGCCATGCTACATCTCGCAGGAGTTAGCGCTTTGGCTCAAGGGCCAGGGGATGGGTCATGTCAGGGGAGCGCCTAATCACCCGCAGACTCAGGGCAAGATTGAGAGATGGCATCAGACCCTGAAGAACTGCGTCTTGCTAGAGCACTACCACTTGCCAGGAGAGCTAGAGCACTCGGTGAATGCGTTTGTGGAGTACTACAACCACCAGCGCTATCACGAAAGCCTGAGCAACCTGACCCCAGCAGATGTGTACTTTGGCAGGGGTGAGTCGATACTTGAAGAGAGGAGAGCAATCAAAGAGCAAACAATCCAAAGCAGG
>Ga0209138_1001573_pt1 | contig 19296 bp, 19 predicted proteins | sample SaaInl3SG_22_DNA_FD_184645 | JGI IMG/M metagenome (GOLD analysis project Ga0209138, IMG submission 184645) | Marine microbial communities from expanding oxygen minimum zones in the Saanich Inlet - ESP_153SG_22_DNA (SPAdes) (version 2) | ecosystem: Environmental > Aquatic > Marine > Intertidal...
CGGAAATTATTGAAATGGCTACAAAAGCCGAACCTGATATGATCACCCTGTTTAAAGAATTAATAAAAAAAATAGCATGAGTTACCTAGACACTACGCACGACGTTTACAAAGAAGCCGCCCTTAGTCCTGATATTGGACTCTGCTGTACCACCAACCCCATTTGGGAACTTCCAGGGCTGAAAATCCCAAAGATTATGCAAGAGATGAATTATGGCTGTGGAAGCACCGTTCATGCCCGAGATCTAACCAATAATCCAAAAATATTATATGTGGGTGTTGGTGGCGGAATGGAATTACTGCAATTTGCCTATTTCAGTCGTCAAAAAGACGGTGTGATTGGAGTGGATGTAGTCGATGAAATGTTAGAGGCTTCCAAAAAAAATTTCACAGAAGCCGAAGCACAAAATTCTTGGTTCAATAAAGATTTTGTGAGTCTCAAAAAAGGAGATGCACTCAACTTACCTGTTGAAGATAACAGCATTGATGTGGCCGCACAAAATTGTTTGTTTAATATTTTTAAGGTCGAAGAACTCAAAAAAGCAATTTCTGAAATGTATCGGGTACTAAAGCCACATGGGAAATTAGTAATGAGCGACCCTACCTGTGAGCAGCCCATGAACGACAGGCTTCGGGAGGACGAGCGTCTTAGAGCTTTGTGCTTGAGCGGAAGTATTCCAATTGCTGAATATGTGAAGATGCTCACAGATGCCGGATTTGGAACCATCGAAATAAGAGCTCGAAAGCCCTATAGAATCCTAGATCCCCTTCATTATAATACAGAAGAATTAATCTATATTGAATCGATTGAAGTTGCTGCCATCAAAGACCCAATGCCCACAGACGGGCCATGTGTTTTTACAGGAAAAGCAGCGATATATTACGGCAAAGAAGCCTTTTTTGATGATAAGGCAGGCCATGTTTTAGTAAAAAACCAACCCTTAGCCATTTGTGACAAAACCGCTGCAGCCCTGACAAACTTAAATCGAAACGACATCTATATTAGCGAATCCACCTTCCATTATGACGGTGGAGGTTGCTGTTAACCTACACAACTCATGAAACAGATCTCCTTTTTAATTTGTGGTTTAATTCTGTGGTTTTGTACTGCCAGTGCTCAAACTATCGACCATTCTAAATGGACGGATGTTTTACAAGTTTATGTTGCTAAAAATGGAAACGTAAACTATAAGGATTTACAAAATAATCGAATAGTTTTGAATGACTACCTTAATGAATTAGCCTCAAATTCTCCCAAAGACAACTGGAGTAATGCCGAAACAAAAGCCTATTGGATCAATGCCTATAATGCCTATACAATTCAACTGATTCTAGATAATTATCCTCTTAAAAGTATCAAAGATATTACCGACCCATGGGGACAAACATTTTTTAAAATCAACGGAGAAACGATGTCTCTCAACGCTATTGAACATGAAATCTTAAGACCTATGGGCGACCCTCGAATTCATTTCGCCATTGTGTGTGCATCAGAGTCGTGCCCAAAACTTTTGAATTATGCTTATGAGGCCAAGACTTTGAACGATCAATTAGATCAAGCTGCAAAGGAATTTATAAACGACGCTTCAAAAAATACTATAACAGCCTCTCAAATTACTATTTCAAAAATCTTCAAATGGTTTAAATCTGATTTCCCAACAGGAACTGCTTTTATTAACTACCTAAATAATTACAGTGCTTTGAAAATACACCTCGACACAAAAATTAACTATCAAAACTATAATTGGTCTCTGAATGAATAGGATCAGTGTCATTATACCTGTTTTAAATGAAGCCAAAACTATAGGAGGCTTGTTGGACTATTTGGTCCAAAATTCGAACGATACCTTAATTTCAGAAATACTGGTCGTAGATGGTGGTAGTACGGATGGTTCTCAAAAAATAGTGTCTGAATTATCGAAAACACATCCTAAAATCATTGGATTAAACAGCCCTAAAGGACGTGCAAAACAAATGAACTTTGGAGCATCACAATCCAAAGGCAGCGTTTTGTATTTTTTACATGCAGACTCCATACCGCCAAAGAACTTTGATCAATATATTTTAGAAGCCATAGATACAGGAATAAAAACAGGGTGTTTTAAAATGAAATTTGACAGCTCCCATTGGTGGTTACAATTGGCAGGATGGTTTACACAGTTTAACTGGAAATCATGCCGTGGAGGCGATCAAAGTTTATTTGTAGAAAAAATTAGCTTTGAAACCATAGGAGGGTTTAATGAAGATTTTGTAATTTATGAGGATAATGACCTGATTTACAAGCTATATAAACAATATAATTTTAAAGTACTTCCGTATTGGATAACAACTTCATCTCGAAGGTATCAATCCAATGGTATCTGGAAATTACAATTTCATTTTTGGATGATTCACCTAAAAAAAATCTGTGGAACAACTCCAAAAAAATTAGAAGCGTATTATGTAAAACATATTCTGTAACTTTGACTGACCTTAAATATCTTAACTTATGTTTACCAAAAAATCACCAAGTCTTTTAAAATGGGGTTTAAAATACTCCTTAAGTGCTGCATTTGCTGGCATAATATGTTGTGTTGCACCCGCAGTTTTGTTTATGTTTGGTCTTATGGGAGGCGTTTATGCAATCTCATTTGCTGATTTCTTTTACAATGAGGATGGAAGCGAAGGAACAGGTTCTTTAATCCTCAAGGGAGTCGCCATTCTAATTGGAATATATGGAATATATTCTTTCAGGAAAAAACAAAATCAATGCTCTATAGACCCTAAAAGAAAACGTAAAAATATGCTGATTCTTATCATAACCATAATTGTATTAGGCCTTGGCATATTTCTTAGTTTAGAGAAATGGTCATCATGGTATTTCGATACTTATATTGTGCCAGCTCAGCAACAGGAATTAAAGAATTAAACGCATTTGACCAAAACTATATCCGTTATTATTCCTGCCTATAATGAAGAAAATTCTATAGGAAAGGTCATTCGAGACATCCCAGATTTCGTACATGAAATTATCGTTGTCAATAACAACTCAACCGATGCTACAGAACAAAACGCAAAAGATGCTGGTGCAACTGTACTAAAAGAACCTAAAGCGGGTTATGGCAATGCGTGTTTAAAAGGAATTGAGTACATAAAACTGCAAAAAAAAACTACTGATATTGTGGTGTTTTTGGATGGGGATTATAGTGATTACCCTGAAGAACTCAGCAAGATTGTAGCACCTATTATTGAAAAGGATCTTGATTTTGTGATTGGTAGTCGGGTTAAAAAATTTAGAGAAAAAAGTGCGATGCAACCTCAACAAATTTTCGGGAATTGGCTGGCAACCTTTTTAATGCGTGTGTTTTTTAAATCAAAGTTTACAGATTTGGGGCCATTTCGGGCGATTAAATTTGACACCTTAATGTCTTTAAAAATGGAAGACCCTACCTATGGGTGGACAGTTGAAATGCAATTAAAAATATTAAAACAACAGTTTACATACAAGGAAATCCCCGTAAAGTATCGCAATAGAATAGGAGTTTCAAAAGTTTCTGGTACGTTAAAAGGTAGTATATTTGCAGGAATTAAGATATTAACTTGGATAATTAAATACAGTTTCAAATAATGCTATTAGAAATCATCATAATTTGCGTTTACTCTATTGCACTCATACTTATATTCATGTATGCTTTAGCCCAGCTGAATTTATTATTCAATTATATTAAATCTCAAAACAAAACAGAAAAAAGCCCAGAGTTTGATTTCTCTAAGGCTGCCGAAATTCCATATGTAACCATACAACTTCCTGTATTTAACGAGATTTATGTGATGGATCGCCTGTTAAAAAATATTGTCCTTCTTGATTACCCAAAAGATAAATTAGAAATTCAGGTTCTTGATGACTCTACAGATGAGTCTGTTGAGTCCACTGCCACTTTAATCGAAACTTTACAAGAAAAAGGGTTTGATATTCAACACATTCAAAGAACAAACCGCAAAGGGTTTAAGGCTGGAGCCCTTAAAGAAGGTTTAGTCAATGCAAAAGGGGAATATATTGCCATATTTGATGCCGATTTTTTACCACAATCAGACTGGCTAAAACGTACGATTCCCTTTTTTAGGGATGAAGCCGTTGGCGTTGTACAAACACGCTGGAGTCATATCAATCGAAATTATTCTGTTCTTACAAGAATACAGGCCTTTGCTTTAGATGCTCATTTTACTCTTGAACAAGTAGGAAGAAACTCAAAAGGACACTTTATAAACTTTAATGGAACAGCAGGCGTTTGGCGTAAAACTTGTATTATTGATGCAGGAAACTGGGAGGGAGACACCTTAACTGAAGATCTTGATTTGAGTTACAGAGCTCAGCTTAAAAATTGGAAATTTAAATACTTAGAAGATGTCGAAACACCTGCAGAATTGCCTGTAGCCATCAGTGCTGCAAGATCGCAACAATTTAGATGGAACAAAGGAGGTGCTGAAAATTTTCAAAAGATGATGCGCCGCGTTTTAAAGAGTAAAAACATTTCTGCCAAGACAAAATTACATAGCTTACTTCATTTACTGAATAGCACCATGTTTTTGAACGTTCTAATCGTTGGTATTCTAAGCATTCCAATGTTGTATATAAAAAACGAATATGCGCATCTAAAAATGTATTTTTATGTGATGAGCTTTTTTGTAATTAGCACCCTTATTTTCTTTATTTGTTATTGGTTTATGTACAAAAAATCGCATGGCTCAAGTTTAAAAAGTTTTGTACAATATATTGCTTTGTTCTTTACTTTTTTCTCAATTGCAATGGGATTCTCTTTACACAATTCAATTGCTGTTTTAGAAGGTCATTTTGGTAAACGTAGTGATTTTGTACGGACTCCAAAATTTAATATCAACGCTCTTTCTGACAATTGGAAAACGAATAAATACCTCAGAAAAAATATCTCTGTAAATGTTATATTTGAAGGGTTATTGATGCTCTATTTTGGCTTCGGAATGTACAGTGCATTTGTTGTAGGCGATCAAGGGGGTGATTTTGGATTGTTCCCATTTCACTTGATGCTGTTTTTAGGTTTTGGATTTGTGTTTTTCAAATCGCTATCTTCAAAAGTTTAACTCCTTATCCCCCGACTTGTGGAGTTCAATAGGTCAATCTTAAATTCAAAATACACTTTACTTTTTTCTAGTGGCTTAAGTCTTGTTTTGTATGTTATATGGGCTTATGATTTGGCACGTTTTGAACATTTCAAACTTTTCACACTATACAGTGTTTTATTTGGTTGTTATTACTTGATTTTAAAACAAGTCAACTTAAAAGAACAGTATTTAACCTATTTAGCAATCGGTTTACGCCTAGTTTTCTTATTTGCCATTCCTAATTTATCTCAAGATTTCTATCGGTTTATTTGGGATGGAAGGCTCGTTTTGTCAGGTTTTAACCCCTACCTAACAACTCCAAATGAATTGATGGGTTCCAATCCAGGACTATTTCCACAAATGAAACTACTTTTCGACGGAATGGGATCGTTAAGTACAGAACACTATTCTAATTACCCACCTCTGCATCAACTCCCTTTTATAATGGTAGCAATCCTCTCTAAACACAGTATTTTTGGATCGGTTGTGCTATTGAGGCTCTTATTAATTGGTGCAGATTTTGGCCTCTTATTTTTTGGTAAAAAACTGCTGAAAAAACTACAACTTCCCACAAAAAATATCTATTGGTTTATACTGAACCCTTTAGTTATTATTGAACTCACTGGTAACCTTCATTTCGAAGGTTTTATGCTGTTCTTTTTTGTTTTGGCACTGTATTTCATACATGACAAAAAATGGCATTTGGCTGCCTTAACAATGGCACTTTCTATTGCGGTAAAATTAGTACCGCTATTGAGCCTTCCTTTGTTTTTGAATAAATTAGGCTGGAAAAAAAGCATTCGATTTTACCTCACTATTGGAGCCGTATTTACTCTGCTCTTTGCTCCCTTTATAAATGGTGATTTTTTTGAAAACTACAGAGCAACCATCGGACTTTGGTTTTCTAATTTTGAGTTTAATGCGAGTTTTTATTACCTACTAGATTGGGGGTTAGAAACAACCACAAATCTAAAATTGATTCATAGCATGGGCATCATTGTAGTGAGTTTTATAGGATTGCAGATCAGCTACCAATTAATTCAAAATAAAACCAAAACAACGGCACTAATTCTCACCGTTTTATGGGTTTTTACGGGGTATTATTTAATCTCTACTACCGTGCACCCGTGGTACATTATAAGCCTGTTACTACTCTCCATTTTTACACCCTATAAGTTTGCACTAGTATGGAGCTATACTTTGATTTTTAGTTATTTCGCTTACAATCAATATAGCGTTGATGAAAACGGGTATATACTCTGTTTAGAATACCTTCCTGTATGGAGTGTTTTAGTGTGGGAACTGTTTAATAAGAGTAAATTAAAGCATCATTAAATTACTTATTTCCTGCTCAGTAAGGTGTTTCCAGTGACCTCTTGGTAAGTCTTTTTTTGTAAGAGGCCCAATAGATACACAGTCCATTTTAATAATCTCATATTTAAAGTGATCAAAAATCAATCTCAAAATGGTGTTGCCCGTATTTTTAATTTGAAGTCCGATTTCATTTTTAGACACACCTTCTATATAACTAATGGCCTCGACAGAAACTAGCTTTCCTTGATGCTTAAAACCTTCTTGAATACTTTTTAGATGTTCGAACTTCAAAGGTTTATCTAATTCTATATGGAACAAACGCGTCACCCCATGTTTAGAATTCGTAAACTTGGCATGCAGTTGTTCATCATTTGTAAATAAAATCAAGCCGAGTGAATTTCTCCCAAGACGTCCTATAGGTCTAATTTTTGCATCTGTCGCATTGGCGACTAAGTCCATAACCGTTCGACCTTTACCTTCACTGGTGGTAGTGGCAAAACCTTTGGGTTTATTTAACAATACATACGCTTTTTTCTCAGGATTGATACGGGCACCATCAAAACGAACCTCATCTTCCAAACGAACCTTATACCCCATTTCGGTCACAACCTTTCCGTTGACCGTTACACTCCCAATACTGATATGCATATCTGCTTCACGGCGTGAACACATTCCAGAATTTGAAATGTATTTATTTAAACGAATTTCATCGGGGTTGGAATTTGCCTTTGGTTTTGATTTTGAAAGCGGTGTGTTTTTCTTTGTATAAGACGTTTCAGGACCCTTCAACTTTGAGGGTCTAGACTTCCCTACACGTTTATCTGAATTTTTGTTCGCTTTTGCCATGATTAATTTTTTGCAAATGTAACGCATTCATAGGCAATGTGTGTTATTTTTTTAGTTATAATAACTTTGATAGAATGAGCATTGGGTTTAATAAAATAATGCCAAAAACCCCTAACAAAATAAGCAACTTTAATAAATTATGAATGCGTACATACTGACGTTGACTCTTTGCTAGAAGTATTAGAAGAGTAACAATACAAAGCAAGCTCACGCTCCCATAAAAGAAATAGTCCATCCTCCCTAAATCATAGCTTTTTACCAAGTATCCTGTCACTAAAATATTAAGCGCAACTAAAACTACGATCATAATTTTAGCAATTTTTTCTCCGTAAACAACGGGGATTGTTTTATATTCTAAGGAAAAATCGCCTTTTAAATTTTCCAAGTCTTTTACCAATTCTCGCATCGATAAAATCAAAAACAAATAAAAGCCAAAAACAAATATCAATCCACTGTAGTTTTTATAGTACAGAAAGATTGCAAAAAAAGGAGTGATGGTTAAAATTGCTGAAACCAAATTCCCGATAATGGGCATTTTCTTTATTTTATGTGAATAAAACCAGATTGCAAAAATATAAATTGAAAAGAATAAAACAGATCGAAATGACACATAACTAGCAATGACAACAACAATAAAATTAATTATAAAATAGAGAATTAACTTTGTGTTTTGACTTACGTATTGCTCTAAAGTTGATTTATGAGGGCGGTTGATACTGTCTTTTTCGCTGTCATAAAAATTATTAATAATATAGCCAGAAGCAATGGCGCCTACCGTTGCTAAAATCAATGCAAAAAGAGAGCGATCCAACAAAATTTGAGAAAGTGATTGCGAGGCAGGTGCCGTAATAAAAATAGCTGTGATGTATTGTGCAATAACGATAAGTGCCAAATTATATCCTCTCACAACTACAAACATGCTAAATAACTTTAACATCATCTGTTTTTGAGCTGGCGTAAACATAGTAAGGTTTTAGAAGTTATATACGACTTCTAGTTTGTGATCGACAAGTGCTTTTTGAGCGGCCTGAAAGTCTTCAGTGAAGCCAAGAATATACCCACCACCACCAGATCCGCAAAGTTTTAAATAATAGGCATTTGATTCAATACCCGCTTTCCAAATAGAATGAAACTTCTTAGGAATCATGGGTTTAAAATGATTTAAAACGACTTTAGAAAGTTGTTTGGTGTTTCTGAAAAGGGAATTTACATCTCCTTTTAAAAAATCTTCAACACAAGCATCGGTGTGTTTAATGAATTGATTTTTAAGCATTGTTCTGAAGCCTTCTTGCTTCATTTTTTCCATAAAAATACTTACCATTGGAGCCGTTTCTCCAATCATACCACTATCTAAAAGAAAGACTGCGCCTTTCCCATTGGAATTTTGAGATGGAATCCCTGTGGCTTCAATATTATCTTTGGAGTTTATAAGAATCGGAATACTTAAATAGCTGTTTAACGGGTCTAAGCCCGATGATTTTCCATGAAAAAAAGATTCCATTTTCGAAAAAATAGCTTTTAGTTTTAATAACTTTTCGCGCGTAAGATTTTCTAAAACGGTGATTTTGTCTTGTGCATATTTATCATACAAGGCAGCCACCAATGCACCACTACTTCCTACCCCATACCCTTGGGGTATAGAGGAATCAAAATACAATCCAGCATTGATATCTTTTTCAAGCTGAACCAAATCAAACACTACTAATTCTGCATCTATCCCAGAAAGATACTGATGAAATTTATTTAAATTAAGGTTGGAGTTTACTGCGGATGGACTTGTATTTTCATCCATTTTCAAAGCACCCTTGTAGAAATTATAAGGGATGGAAAGTCCTTTAGAATCTTTGATGATCCCATACTCTCCAAAGAGTAAAATTTTAGAATAAAAAAGTGGTCCTTTCATTGGTTTGACTTAGACTTCAAATATACATTAATTTTTTATTGGTTGTGCACCTTGACCTAACTTGTCTATAATAAAATGCCCGTTTTGACAATACACTGCCAGTTCTGTTTTTATAAATTCTTGAATTTGTTCCGCTTCTGCCTCTGGAAATAATACATGAACATTGGCCCCCGCATCGAGAGTAAAACAAATATGGAGTCCTGTTTGTGCTCTAAATGCCCAAATTTTATTTATAATTTCTAAAGTATTCGGTTTCATTAATATGAAATACGGATCGCTACTCATCATCATGGCATGTAGTGTAAGTGCTTCACTTTCTACAATGCGAATGAATGTGCTTAAATCTCCCGATTTTAAAACCGAAATTAAGGCGTCTAAATTGGAATGCGCTTGTTCAAAACGTTGTTCGGCAAAAGGATGGTTGTGCATCAAATTATGACCCACAGTACTGCTTACCTGTTTCTCTCCTTTATCAACCAAAAGAATTGTATCGCGGTAGTTTGTAAAATTTTGATGAACTTCATACGGGTATTTAATTCCTAATAAATCTGAGCTGCCCTCAATATTCGCATGCGTGCCCCAAACAACTAAATTGCCTTCAATACTTCGGCAGGCACTTCCAGATCCCAGCCGGGCTAAGAAGGAGGCTTTTTTATTAAAAAATTCTTTTGACATATCTGGGTTTAATTGCTGTTCAACTTGCATTAAACACAACGCTAAAGCACTCATTCCTGATGCCGAAGAGGCAATCCCTGAACTGTGTGGAAACGTATTTGACGTTTCTATGACAAAATGATATGTTCGTAAAAAAGGGAGATATATTTCAATCCGATTAAAAAATTGTTCAATTTTCGGTTTAAAATCTTCCTCCAAAACGCCCTCTAAAAACACCTCAAAAGAGAACCCTTCTGAAGTCTTTTTTTCAAACTTAAGAGTGGTTGTTGTTTTACAGTTGTCTAGCGTAAAACTAATGGATGGGTTAGCGGGGATTTGATGTGCCTTTTTACCCCAATATTTCACCAAAGCAATATTACTCGGAGCACTGTAAGTAGCCGCACCATACTCTAAAAGTTGCTTATAAGGTTTTGGAATGAATTCGTTTACAATCATAAAATTGGCATGAATGACAAAGATACTAACTTCACTTTACTTATTTGTTATTTAGACAAGTGTTGTGACGCAATAAAAGCACTTGTCCAAGCATTTTGAAAATTAAAACCGCCGGTGACTGCATCTATATTTAAGACTTCTCCAGCAAAAAACAGGTTTTTATATTGTTTGCTTTCAAAGGTTTTAAAATTGACTTCCTTCAATTCCACACCACCTGCGGTAACAAACTCTTCTTTAAATGTACTTTTTCCATCCACAGTAAATACAGCTTCTGTAAGTTGACTGGCTATTTGTTGCAGTTGTTGTTTATTGGCCTGAGCCCAACGAAGATCGGCAGGAATTTCTGAAGCAATTACCAATTGTTCCCACAAACGTCTTGGAAGCTCAAATTGAGACGTTTTTAAAATTGTTTTTTTTGGGAATGCTGTTTTAATTTCTAATAAACGTTCCAAACACTCTGAAAATTCTTGTTTGATAAAGTTAACTTTAATCTGAAACTTGTACTCCCTTTTTGCCAATTCCAAAGCACCATAGGCGGATAGCTTAAGAATAGAAGGTGCACTCAAACCCCCATGAGTTACAAGCAACGGTCCTTCTGATTGTAACGAACTATTTACTACCGAGATTTGGACATCTGCTGCCACTACTCCTGGAATAGATTTAAGACGTGGATCTTTAATATTAAACGTAAACAAAGAAGGAACTGGGGAAATCACTTGGTGGCCTAGCGATTCTAATAGCTTCCAGATTTTTGGATTACTACCCGTCGCAATTAACAGTTTTGGAGCTCTAAAAACTCCTTTTGTAGTATTTAATTCCCAAATATCATTTTGGTGTTTAATTTCTTGTACTGAGTGATTTAATAACACTTCGATATGACGTGTTTTAACTTCTTCTAAAAAACAATCGATAATGGTTTGTGAGGAGTTTGAAACAGGAAACACACGCCCATCATCTTCAATTTTCAAAGACACCCCACGCTCTTCAAACCATTGCATGGTATCGCCAGTCATATAGTTGTGAAAAGGACCTCGTAATTCTTTTTCACCTCTAGGATAATTTAAGACCAATTCATCAGGAATAAATTCGGCATGGGTTACATTACAGCGTCCACCTCCTGAAATTTTGACTTTAGAAAGCACGTTTGCACCTCGCTCTAAAATAGCTATTTTGAGATTTGGATTCTGAGTCGCTGTATTAATTGCCGCAAAAAAACCTGCGGCACCTCCGCCTACAATTAAAATGTCGTAATTATTCACACTGTAAAAGTACAAAAAAGCCTCTCAAAGTGAGAGGCTTTTTGTTGTTTAGTGCGGGCGGGGAGACTCGAACTCCCACACCTCGCGGCACTAGATCCTAAGTCTAGCGTGTCTACCAATTCCACCACGCCCGCTAAACATCCCTTTAAATAGGGACGCAAATATAAACAATAGTTTATAAATACAAATAGTAGATAGAATTATTTCTTTAAAGGTATTTTCGTAAATTTACATTTACAAATTTTTAAACTATGAACTTACTACAATCCTATCTCAAATCAAACAAAGAACGCTTTGTTCAAGAGCTTTTTGATCTTCTTAAAATTCCATCTGTTAGTGCCGATTCAGCTTACGCAAAGGATGTGTATAAAGCAGCCGATTTTGTGGCTAATAGTTTAAAAACCGCAGGGTGTGATGCCGTAGAAATTTGTCAAACAAAAGGATTTCCTATCGTCTATGGAGAAAAACTAATAGACCCTAAGCTCCCAACGATTTTAGTATATGGACATTATGATGTGCAGCCCGCTGATCCTATTGAATTATGGGACGCTCCTGCTTTTGAACCTATTATTAAAAAAACTGAACTCCACCCAGAAGGTGCCATATTTGCACGGGGGGCTTGTGATGATAAGGGACAAATGTATATGCACGTTAAAGCCCTTGAATTTATGACCTCAACGGATCAATTGCCGTGTAATGTTAAATTTATGATTGAAGGTGAAGAAGAAGTTGGTAGTGAAAATCTGGCTGATTTTGTCAAAAATAACACGACCAAACTAAAAAATGATGTCATTTTAATTTCGGATACGGGGATGATTGCTAAAGATACGCCATCCATTACGACAGGGCTTAGAGGCTTGAGTTATGTAGAGGTCGAAGTGACAGGGCCAAACAGAGATTTACATTCTGGGATTTATGGAGGAGCAGTCGCAAATCCAATAAATGTATTGGCTAAAATGATCGCTTCCTTACATGATGAAAACAATCACATTACCATCCCTGGGTTTTATGATAAGGTCGAGGAATTATCGGATGAAGAACGTGCAGAAATGGCAAAAGCACCGTTTTCGTTAGAAGACTATAAAGATTCTTTAAAAATCAATGCAGTCTATGGCGAAAAAGGCTACTCAACCAACGAACGCAATTCCATTCGTCCAACCCTCGATGTAAACGGTATTTGGGGTGGCTATACGGGTGAAGGTGCTAAAACTGTTATTGCTAGCAAAGCGTATGCGAAAATCTCAATGCGTTTAGTACCTAATCAGGATTGTGAAGAAATAACATTGCTTTTTAAAGCACATTTTGAAAGCATTGCCCCAGAAGGTGTGACTGTGAAAGTGACGCCACATCATGGAGGTCAAGGCTATGTAACTCCGATAGACACTGTTGGATACAAAGCTGCTGCGATGGCTTATAAAGATACGTTTGGAACGGCTCCCATTCCACAACGCGGAGGAGGAAGTATTCCAATTGTGGCTTTATTTGAAAAAGAATTAAAGAGTAAAACCATTTTAATGGGGTTTGGGCTGGACAGTGATGCCATCCACTCGCCTAATGAACATTTTGGACTCTTTAATTACTTTAAAGGGATCGAAACAATTCCACTATTTTATAAATATTTTACAGCACTTCAATCTTAAATTTTAAATCGATAGCAGTCTATTCTCCAATTGCTATTTGTTGTGTAAATACCTTTTTGTGTTGAGTCATACGGACAAAATACGTCCCTTTAGAGAGTTGACTTATATTTAATTTTGAACGTTTTTCAGTTAACACTTTTTGAAGAACCTTCTTACCTTCTATTGAAAATAACTCAAACATCAAATCGTCATTCAAAGAATGTTCAATAGTTAGTAGTGATGAAGTTGGGTTTGGAAATATATTAATACTATTCAATTTGAATGTATCAGTGCCTAAGGATGTGAAATCAACACAAGCGCTGAATTCTGTACATGAACCTACGGTCACTTCTACAGCATAACTACCGCTTGTTGTAAGAGAAAAGGATTGATTAACTTCGGAAGGTATTGGAAGGTTTGTACTACAATCCACCCATTGATAGCTGGCATTATCCATGTTAGAGGTCAAAGTTGAGGGACTCACTGTTAGCGAATTATCTACAGAAATCAAACTTCCTTTAGTTACCATATAAGACATAATTAATTTTGCTAATTCATGAAAATAGGGCAAATCCAAGGTGCTATACCGATCACTAGAAGAATGGTAGTAAGGGGTCTGATCGTCGTTGTCCCAAGACTCTCCAACCAACACAGCAGAATACCCTTGATCCCAAAAACGAGCGTGATCACTCGCTGTAGTGCCTGGGTTGACGACATTCACATTTAAGTTAAAGTTGTAGGTTGCCAATAATGCAACTAAATCATCTTTCATTGCTAGAGAATTTGAAATAGGACGCACATCGATATCAAAATCATCGTCATCATCGCCATCATATCCCATCATATCGATATTTAATACACCCAAAATGTTGTCTCCATTGTTATTGGCTTGGCTTGCATAAAAATTTGCTCCTCTAAGCCCAATTTCTTCTTCATCCCACAAGGCATAAACAAGTGTATTGTCCATACATTGAGTCGATAAAATTCGAGCAATCTCTAAGACAGTCGCCGTTCCAGAAGCATTGTCGTCTGCACAATAGTCTGCTACCGAATCATAATGTGCACAAATAATATAAATATCGTTTGGATTGGTTTTTCCTAGCTGTGTTGCAATGATATTGCGTCCGTTGGTATTAAAAGGCTGATCGGTTATAATGAGATTGTTCATTGCATTGAATTTTTCAACCAAATAATCTCCGGCAAGGTCATTATTGGATTGTTCTCTATTTAATATTGTGACTGAATTACCCCCAACATTTGTTGTCACTTCTCCAGTAAACTCTTGAAGTGTTTGGCTTAAAGAGTCTAAACTTACAGCATTAATAAGATCTAATTCTGTTTGTGCAGTCAGTGTCCCCATCAGGGAAAAGCCAAGACCAAAAAGTAAAAATACTTTTTTCATTATGTTAAGTTGATCGTTTTTCCAAAACTACATAAAGTTTTGTGAAAAACTGTTTTTATAAGGCATTTAACATTTCCATAACGCTCTAAAAACTTGTAAAGCGTTACTGTATTTTGTACTTTTGTAAAACCCTTTTAAATCTTTTTATAATTAACTTAACCTCACTATGAAATCAAAATACATCTTAGAACTCACAGTTTTTATCTGTGGTGCCGTCGTCATGATATTCGAGCTTGTTGGCTCTAGAGTTATCGGGCCTTTTCTGGGCACTTCATTATTTGTTTGGACCAGCCTTATAGGCATCATTCTAGCAAGTTTGAGTCTTGGATATTATTTGGGTGGAAAACTGGCAGATAAAAATGCTACTATTTTTAATTTATCTAAAACCATTTTCTTCGCTGGAATCTGCATTGCAATTACTATTGGAATAAAAGATCTTTTACTATTATATCTTCAAAAAAATATTGGAGAAATTCGAGTGGCATCGGTCATTGCTTCTATTGTGTTATTTATGCCAGCTAGTATATTCCTTGGCATGGTATCACCCTATGCCGCAAAATTAAAACTCCATAATTTAGACAATACCGGACGAACTGTAGGCAACCTTTATGCACTCTCTACTGGAGGGAGTATCTTTGGAACACTTTTGGCTGGTTTTTACCTAATTCCGTTTTTTGGCACTAATAAACTCTTGATTTTATTAGCGGTAATTTTAGTGGTTCTTTCGATAGTATTGTCCTTAGAAACGTATAGAAAATCAAAAATCACCATTTTACTATTGCTACTAATGGGGTTGGCTGCTTTTAACTATATCAATGCGGTTCTAGAAGACAATGGATTTATAGATGTTGATACCTCCTATAATAGAATTTTTATCACCGATTCTAAGCAGTCAGAAAATCTTACCATCCGTAGAATGGGCATCAATAACGAAGCACATTCAGCAATGTATTTAGAATCAGACGCCTTGGTTTCTGAATATGCCAAAAGCTATCACCTAATACGTCATTTTTACCCCAATTTTGAAAGCTGTTTGATGTTAGGTGGAGCTGGATATTCATTTCCAAAAAGCTATCTTAAAACTTATCCAAATGCAACTATTGATGTGGTAGAGATTGACCCAAAAGTCACACAGCTAGCCAAAGACTATTTTAAACTGAAAGAAGATCCACGACTAACTGTATTTCACAAGGATGGACGCACCTTTTTAAACCACACAAAAAAGACTTATGATGTAATTCTTGGAGATGCTTTTAATTGCTCATATTCCATCCCTTACCAAATAACAACCCAAGAATCTGCACAAAAAATGTATGATATTTTAAATGAAAATGGTATTGTTATTTTAAACATTATCTCTTCGATTGAAGGGGATACAGGAAAATTTTTCAGAGCAGAATATGCGACCTTTAAATCGATTTTCCCTCAACTATTTGTATATCCATTGCACGATTCAATAAACGGAAATTCCATTCAAAACATATTTTTAATTGCTTCCAAATCTGCGCAAAACGTTTATCCTCTATCGAGTGATGAGGCCTTTCTTCACAACCGCCTTCAAAAATTTTGGAATCAAGAAATCGATAATGACATGCCGATACTTACGGATGATTTTGCACCTGTTGATTATTATATAGGAGCTGTTCAAAGTCGTATAGCAAAATCCCAAAAGAAACGAGGACTTTGGAATAAAGTAGAGCGGTTTTTTAATAAATTATAAACCCTTTTAAAAATCAGATAAACTATATTTTAGTTTGATTTAAGTTGGGCTCTTAATTTTTTAGGCATATTTTGAACCACCTTGGCATAGCTGTGATCTATAAGTTCAAAAAGAAATTGAGGCGAAAATCCACAATTTTTTAGATAAATAGTATTCCAATGTCTTTTATTGGCATGAAATCCAGGGTGAATGGAGTCATAATCGTTGCGGAGTTCCTGGGCATAATCGGGGTCACATTTCAAGGTAATTGAGGGAATTCCTTGCTCCCATGCCTCGAGTGGGCAAAGCGCAAATATTTTTCCTAAAACCTTATATACCAAGGTACTTTCATCAAAAGGAAATTCTTCGGTGGTTTGTTCTTTCTTTAAACAATAAGTTTGAATAGCATCAATTGGAATCATTAGGATTTTGAGGTTTCTTTGTCGTATAATTTATACAAGATTGGTTTGCTCGGAGAAGCATCGTTTTCAAAAGGTGCAATTAAAATATTTAAAATATACTTTCCATCGAGCACTGAATGAGGAACATAAACAAGTTCTGTAATCGTTGCATCCATACGTATTTCACCTCCTACATTCCAAAAGGCTTTGTGTGCCAAAAGCTGTCCATCATCCTTTTCTTTATCGACACTTGGTGTATCGATTAACAAGTGCTTCACACCTTTTTCTCGAAGGTAAATTGCAGCAGCTTCCGTCAGGTAGGGCGGATTTGTATGGGCGTATTGTCGGTTCAATTTATCGGTTGTATTGGGAAGTGTTCTAATCACAATAGCTTCTCTTTTTTTATTGCCTATCGCATAACGCAATTGTTTTTCCGAGATTATTAAATCCCCCTTTAAAGCTTCTGGAACTACCGTAATGACTTCCGCCACAAACAAAAACTGTGTCAAACAATTATTAATTGTATGAACTTCTTTGGTGATATGCCCCACACATTCTGTGTGTGTTCCGTGTGCGTGGGGGTTAAATTCGATTGTATTAAAATTAACCGCAGCGCCTTCTTTGACACTTCCAGTCCATCCTTTTACCTTGGCGGGAACTATTTTTGGTGGAGGCAAATACCATGCATTTACATTTTTTTCTGAAGCACGCAATGGAATTGAAATATCCAAAGGCTGATCTATATAGATTGTATAAGTTCGACTATTGGCTTGAATAATTGCTTTCATAGTTGTGTGTTTTTTTTCGGTCAGATGAATTACCTACAGCAAAACGATTCACAATGAATCACTGTTATAAAAAATCCTGATTTGGACGTGCTAGCTTCGTTCGTAAATTTAATGAATTTGATCAAACTAAAAACAAATCAGAAGCAATTCCATCCGAAAGAAATTTGCCTGTCTTTGTAATTTTTAAATGATTCTCTTCTAAAATAAGTAATTCAGAGGCTCTAAATTTTTCTGAGTTCTCAAGTAATTGATTTTTAATTTCAGGACCAAAATCCGTTTCAATTTTTTCGAGTGAAATTCCCCAGATGGTTCGTAAACCAGTCATGATATATTCGTTGAATCTATTCTCTATAGACAACACTTCCGACTCAAACGGTCGTATATTGGCTTCTAATGATTTGATATACTTCGTATTGTTTGATCTATTCCAACTTCTACTTTTACCGTCAAACGAATGTGCCGAAGGCCCCACGCCCATATAGGGTTTCCCCAACCAATAACTTGTGTTGTGTCTTGAAAAATGCTCGGGATACCCAAAACTACAGGTTTCATAATGCGTCAAGCCTTGTTTGGATGTTTCCTCTAACAACACTTCAAAATGTTTTGCTGATAATTCATCATCCATTGGCGGATGACTTCCTTTATTTATAAAATGCTCTAAAGCTGTTTTTGGCTCGACTGTGAGCGCATAACAAGAGAGGTGTTTGATCCCAAATCCAAAGGCGGTTTGCAAATTTTGCCGCCACTGTTCTACGGACATCGTCGGCATTCCAAACATTAAATCGATGGTAATATTATCGAAATAGGTGGTGGCAATTTCCAAACATTTTTTGGCCTCATTGGCGTTGTGAGCTCTGTTCATGGCCGTCAAATCAGGTTCATGAAAAGATTGAATCCCAATGCTTAATCGGTTGATTTTGGTGTTTGAAAGTGCTTTTAAATTTTCCAAATCCAAATCATCTGGATTGGCTTCAAGAGTAATCTCAGGGGTGTCTGACACCTTATAGTGTTCATATACGGTTTTGAGAATCGTGTTTAGCTCCGAAACTTCGAGTACAGTAGGCGTGCCCCCTCCAAAGTAAATCGATTGAATTTCTTCATTGCTGTATTCCAATTTTCTAAGGATTAGTTCTTTACAAACTGCTTTAATAAATGCCGATTTAGAATTTTGGTTTGTCGAAAAGTAAAAATTACAGTAGTGACAGGCTTTTTTACAAAATGGAATGTGGATATAAATACCTGACACTAAAATGGGGTTTTTGATTAATATTTAAACACTTTTGCATTGATAATGTGCTGTAAGTGATGGTTGCAATGCCATGCATAAATGGCCAAACTCTCTTGCAGAGAAATACATTCATTTCCTTCGGGATGGATATAAGTTCTTTGAAATTGTAAGGTCTCTAATTGCTCTAATAAAAACACCCAACGTTGATGAATTCCAGCCAAGAGTTTCGTTGAGCTTTGAATCCCATAATCTACGGTGTCATTCAGCGTTGCCCACTGTGCTTCCTCATAAGGTTTAATGACAGGATTGTCTTCTGTGAGTGCCAATTTAAAACGTGTAATACTATTCATATGACTATCAATACAATGGCCAACCACTTGTTGAATTGTCCAACCCTCGGGTCGATATTTATAACGAAGTTCCTTGTCTGTAAGAGGGGTGACTTCTTTTGTCACAAGCGAAGGAAACTGTCTAATAGACTGTATCCAACTTTCAATATGGGTAGGTTCAATTTTGGCAGGGATTTTAGGTTTCCCAATTGGATATTTGAGGGTTTCTATGTCCATAACTATATAGTTTTATTTTTTAATTCTGCTTTCGTTTTGCTTTA
>Ga0209138_1001579_pt1 | contig 19224 bp, 19 predicted proteins | sample SaaInl3SG_22_DNA_FD_184645 | JGI IMG/M metagenome (GOLD analysis project Ga0209138, IMG submission 184645) | Marine microbial communities from expanding oxygen minimum zones in the Saanich Inlet - ESP_153SG_22_DNA (SPAdes) (version 2) | ecosystem: Environmental > Aquatic > Marine > Intertidal...
GACATCTATTCTGATAACTTTAAATTTGAATTTAATATGGAGATCGAATAATGTCAGGTAAAGGTAGCGGTCGTAGACCTACTGATGAACAAAAGTATCAGGATAATTATGATAAGATCTTCGGTAAGAAGAAAGAACAAGACAAGAAGGAAAGTAAATGAGTTGTGAAAAGAAGTTAGAGTGCTTGATAGCAGATAATTTTCTAAGTTACTTTAAAGCGCATGTATACCATTGGAACTTAACTGGTATTAATTTCCCTCAGTTCCATGAGTTATTCAAAGAAGTATATGATTATCTATATGAAAACCATGATGCACTAAACGAACAATTAAGACAAATGGATGTAATGGCACCTACTAGCCTGAAAGATTATATTACTGAATGTAGTTTTTCTGCTGATAACCGTGCTAAGACATTAGCAAATATGATTTCTGATTTAGAATCCACATTAGAGGATTTAATTATGTCTAGCCAATTACTTTATACAGAGGCTGGAGCAGAAGGTCACGGTGCTTTAGAAACATTTATTGGAGACTATATGGTTGGTCTCTCTAAGCTACATTGGAAGGTTAAATCATGTCTGTAAAACAAAGTTATAACGTACAAGCTCTACGTGGATCCTCAATGGATGATAAAGAGTTTCAACAGGATATGTCTAAGGTTGGTGTGAATATTCCAGATGAAATATTATTTACACCTGATCTCGGTCCATACGTAATCAATGAGATTCACAAGCAAACATCTAATGGTTTGACCCAAGTTATAAACCCAGATACGGGCTTCAATTATACTCAAGAAGAAGCATTAGCTACTGCTAACAAACATCGTAAAGATGCACTGATTAATTATAATAAATTGCTTAAATAAAAAAAAATAACCCTACCAGGATAATTCCTAGTAGGGTTTTTATTTGCTTAAGTAAAGAAGTAAATAAGTCCTTTAGCAGCCATTATTCTTAGCTTTTCCAAGGCATCTTGCCTTTGTCTATTAGCTAAGGTAGTCCATTTATCGGAGTTACCTTTAATATTTTTATACCATGCCATTAACTGTACAAGTTCTTGTAGCTGGCCTTTGGTTAAAATTTCAGTTTCACCTCTCTCACCTTTACGCTTGTAGCCAGATGAAGCAGATTCTAATCTCTCTCTAAAGGTACGTTGCTTTGGAGATAACTCGGATAGGTTATAAGTTGTACCGTAGCCATCTTTACCGTAGTTAGGGTCTGATTTAGGTCTATCAAATACAAATTTATAATTTCTATCTAGTACATCAAATACACCTAGGTATTTAGAGTTAGGTCCAATTACAATGTTATCGCTACCTTCTCTAACTTCCTTTAACAAACCATTTATCTGTACCTGGAAGTCATCTATAAAGGCTTTAGCCATATTCCACTCCATGACTTTAGGCACAACAATGTTATTGGCTGTGTACAAAGTATATAGGTAGCTATCAGCATCAAGAATAAAGTTGTCAAACACAGGAGACATATTAAGCATATTAGCAGGGTCTTTACCTTCGTTAAGCAACCTTGCTGTCTCCATCATTACAATAGATTCTCTATACTGACCCATTACAGGACCAACTTGGTTCCTAGCGGCTGTGCCTGCACCTGGAGCTTCAATAAGATTACCGTCAAGGTCTTTAATATTTTTATCCTTGGCTTTAGCTCTAGGGTCAAATACCTTTCTTGACAAAGGAATATCTCTTGAAGTACCATCCAGTCTTCCTGAAGATACTCTATAGAATTCGCCCTCATCCTTCCTACCGTATTTACCGACAGAGATTTGCTCCCCATAAACACCTGTTGGTTTAGGAACAGAACCAAACATCTGAAGTATTTCTACTAGATTTTTAGGTAAGGAATATTGGAAGGCATTATCTGACTTACTTAATGTTGACGTATAAATCTTATTAAGATCAGTTACTAACTTCTTGTAGTCACCATCATAAATTGAAGAGGACAACATTTTATTTTTAAAATCAGGATACTCATTTAAGAAAGCCATTGCTTCTTCTAAATGGTACTGCATAGGTTTACCATAATCTGTGGTTAGCAAAACCTTTTTACCAAAGGCTTTGTTAAAATTAACATTACCATCAGCACCAGGACCACCAAACTCAAACAAAGCGTTTTTCCAGGTATCGTTTAGTTCAGAATTACTAGTCCCGAAGGCCTCGTCAATACCATAATCTCTTGCAGTGTCTGTAAAGTAAGCACGAGGATCACCTTTACCTACTACATCTTGAAATTCTTTATCAGAGAATTCTTCCCAAAGCAAACCAACTCTGCTTAGAATTGTTTCGTTACCTACGTCCATAGCAATAAATGCACGACCAGCTGAGTTCATGTCAATAGCTACAGTACTGCGTGGTGTAAATAACTTACCTGAGCTTTTAGCATCCATATATGCAGCAGCGTCAAGATATCCCTGTAAAGTATAACCCCATGTTTCTCTGTCAGAGTTAGACATCCAAGTTTTTACAGCATTCTTTTGTGCTTCAGTCATTTGTTGCCCACCTACGCCAAACAAAGGTTGGATGTCGCCAGGATTACCTTTATAGATACCTGCCTTAGTCTTTTCTCCCCTGTTAAATTGAGTATCAGTGGCTGTAACAACAGATAGTATCTCATTAACAATACTCTTACGACTGCTAGGCACCAATGACCTTAACTGTGCACCTATTGCTGCTGCTTGACTAATAAATTCAGGAGTAATTAGAGACATCATCTCAGGAATAATCATATTCTCTGTTTTGCTTACAGGAGCATTCTTACCTACATCAAGTACCCGACCTAATAGCGCAAGAAAATTAAGCTCTCGCTGTTCAGAAGAAAAAGTAGTATCTCTTTTCCTAGCCTTAGCTCCGATAGTCTCCCAATGTTTACGGGCAACTTCTGAAGTGATACCTGTATTATGATAGTTAGTTCTATTAACTTGCATACCTGCAGAGCTAAATACCATCATAGCACGAGTCATTTTATTTCGCTGCTCGTTAAAATCTACACTATCTTCGTATAATCTATGAGTAGAATAACCTTCTTTATATCGAGTGTAGTTAGGAGTCCCGTCAGCCATAAAGCCTGCTTGATTAAAAAACTCACTGGCTGCTAAATTAAGTTTAGAATTTACAACTTTGGTATCATCAGATGGCTCAATCTTAAAAAACTTTGCGGCATCAATACCATCAACAGGTAATCTTTGAGGGTCTTGAAGTTGCTGAAGAAGAACCTTAAACATTTGTAAACCAAAATAACCTTTAGTAGGTGAAGATAGCTTACCAATAGAACCCATAATTCTCTTGACTTCTTTAATTGCATTGATAGGTTTGTAACCGTAGCTCTTAATATCAGTGCCTCTGACATTCCTTTGAGCACCAATAAGATCACCAGTATCTGATACAGGTACTTTTTGCGCTCTACCAGACATAGTTCTTTGCATAGAGAACTGAAGTTCTCTGGTTCTGCCATAGTAATCCATACCCTTAGGTGTGAGAGATACGTAAGGAACACCATTAACATCGTTTATCTGATAGTAACCTGCGTCAATACCTGCAGATACGTGCATAGCTCCTGCAACTCTAGGAGGAATCCTCATTCCCTCTAGAGAGGAGGGATTGATGGGGTTCCCTTGAGCATCGATAGAATTGCTAGTTGTATTCTTATTAAGCGTACTAATAATATTACCAGTAATGTTTTCTAAAGCTTCTAAAGGAGTACCAAACGTACCTCCCATCATTGCAACATCATCCATTACGGTCTGATCACCTTCACTTATAAATCCAGTCAATGAACCTCTAATTTCATCTGCAAGGTCTTCTGGTTTTGCATCAGAATATAATAGCGCAGGAGCAACAGATGTAAACGCTAATACGTTTGTATTAGCTGCAGATCTTGTAGTAGACCCTAAGCCATTTGCAAACACCTGAAGGCCATTATTAGACGTATCGTCAATAGATTCAGGTGATTGAATTGTCTGATTGTTTAAGGCTAATGCAAAGTCTCTGCTTGCCCTCATTACGGGAGCAACACCCGTTTCCTTTAAGGCATCCGGGTAAGCAGCTACAATTTCCTTTTCGTTCTTAGCTTTTATAAGCTGAGTAATTGATTTAGGAGTTTGAGACTGCTTATCAATTTCTTGCTGTCGCATCCTTGCTATTTCTTCGGCAGGAATAGCTTGCCCTTGGGCATCAGAAATACCACGGTTAGTGCCTGACATTACATCAGGGTACAATTGAGCATTAGGGTTGATATCATTAGGCATATCGCTATCGACATCATCCTTGAACAACTCACTTTCTCCACTAAAATACGATGACTCTGGTGAAGCAGGGGCACTACTAAAGTCAAATGCTTCTTCAGTAGGGCCAATAGAATACTCATTTTCAACATCCTGATCAGCATAATTAAAGCCGTCTTCAGGGGTTGACATACGAGGAGGAACCGGTGGGCCTTCCCTTAAAGAACTTTTATCAAGAACGGGTACTACTCTTTCTTGTAATTGTTCTTCTAATTGCCCTTGTAGCAATTCATTTGAAGAGAGCCTAGGCACTCTTGCAGGTGTAATAATTTTACTCATTTAGTTAAATCTCCGAGTTCTTCCTGTAATAAATTAGCAAAGGCTGGTGAGGTGCCAAAGATAGGAAGCACTCTTGCAGCTCTTTGTATCTCTTTACCTTCAGGTGCTGATAATGCTTTATCAATTTTGTTAACAAAGGCTAATTGTGGTGATTGATCACTTATGTTTTGCCATGCCCGACCAGCAACACTTTGGTTCCGGTATTGTGGATCAAATAAAGGATCAAAAGTATCCCATATTCTTTGTCCTGTTCCTAAGATACCCATTTGGCTAATAATTCTTTGAAATTCTTTGTCATCATCTAACCATTCTGGAGGGCTTTCCCCATACTTAATCATATCTTTAATTGCAATGGCTAGCAATGACAATGCAAACATCATAGCAATAACTGCAGCTGCATTTTTCTGATCATCAGATCCTCTTTTACCTAGGTCTTTTATAAGTCTAGGTAGGATGTTAGCAGTAAATGTAGAGATATAGCCTTGGAATTGAGTGAACAATCTTAGATAAGGATTAGAATAAAACTTTGGTCTGTTTAAAGCAGAAGGCACTACAACTGCTTCGTTGATAAAGTTAAATACTCCTTGTTGCATATTGTTTTCAAATCTTGTTCTGCTTCTTTCGTCGGGCTTCATATCCCCTACCATAAAATCAACATCAATACCAATACGTATTAAGTGATCTCTAGCATCTATTTGATCTTGAGTTGGTTGACCGTTAATGTCCTTAACTTTATCAAGCCAAGATTTAATAGCATCTGCAGCAATACCTTGCCTAGCAGCTCTAGTGATAGTCGTTATTGAAGTCAAACCTGTAAGCTTAAAGAAACCCTCAGTCCACTTTTGATAGTATCCAGAGACAACATCTAATCGCTGAGACATATTACCCTCGCGAATAAATCCAGCTCTTGACAAAGTATTTCTATGGGGTGAATCTTTAATATCTACTTTATCAGTAACTCCGTTACCAATATCTCTAAGAGCAGATCCAATTTCTTTAACAGCACTTCTAAGCAATATCCTAGTAGCCTTAACGCCCTGTTCCCTGCTTAAATTCCTGTATACTTGAGAGAATTCTACAGTAGAACTAAAGGCGGCAAGTGGTAAGGATACAATAGTAGACATAAAGTTAAATGTACTTAGTACACCATTAATGTAAGGATTATCTATTCGATTATACCTACCTTCTCTGGTAGCAATATAGTCCTTGATTTCCTTAGCCATAAACGAAGCTGTGCTTGAATCAATAGTTCCATTCTTTTCAGATGCTTCTACCAGTGCAACAAGTCGGCTTCCATTTTTACCAATAAGATTTTTATTAGTGCTAATAGCAGCACCTCTAGTTGCTAAAGTATAAGCGTTCTCTAATATACTATTAGAAAGGTATCTAGAGAATTTATCTCTATTCTCAGGAAGATTCATTTCTTCTATCAGTACATCTTTGTTTTTATAATTTACTTTAGAGAGGTTTAAAAGATCATCTAGAGAATCTTCTAAAGAGGTTACATTAGTATTAGTTAATACCGATGCGGCAATATCGCTAGCTTCTTTATTATCTATATCAAAAGTATCTTGTAAATCTTTAACAAACTGTTTATAGTTGCCTGAAATAACTGCCTTATTTAAAGGTGATCTATTTAGAAAGTCAAAAGCAGTCATTTTATTTTTTGTAGCATCATTATAATTTTTAACTAATGATTTTATTCTACCAGCATACTCTACTAAAGCATCTCTATTACCATTAAATTTTCCAAAGTTAAGGTTTAAACCTTCAGCTACTTGAGCTGCAGTCATACCATCACTTTTGTCAATCTCATTTATGAGTGTCAACAAAGAAGATTTAACATTCTTATCCAGGAAAATAGCATTAATTTCTCTCTCATTCATACCTGAAAACTTACTCATAAGTTCTTCCTTAGTACCAAATGACGTAAAAATATTTGCTTCTAATAATTGCTGATGTTCGTCAATAGATCTACCATTTATAGCCTTACCCGCACCAAGTAATGTCCCTAGTGTTGCCATAAACTTATCGGCATATTGATTTTTACTAAGGATCATATCAGATCTCTTACCAAAGAGGTCGGAGATACCTTTATCTTGATACCAAGACATTAGCTTAGAAGGAACCCCTTCTGCAGATCTTTTAGACTCCTCTACACGGGCTAGCCTATCAAGACTATTCTCATCAGGCTGAACTAGCTTTTGAGCTTCGGCTTGTATTTCAACAGTATTAGGTACAACAGAGGTATTGTTTGTACTCTTAAATTTTTCTCTAAATTCAGCATCAGAAGAAATACCTGAAGTTCCTGGTCTTGTGGTTAAGGTTTTATAACCAGTAGCAGCTCCTGAGAAGCCACCACCCAGTATTGCACCACCAGTAGCAGCATTAGCCAATCTATTTTTAAGTTCGTTAATACCTTCTGGATCAGTAGGTAATGACAATGTAACATTTTCGCCCATATAACCAGCAAGCTCTTGTAAGCTTTCTGTAAACGATTCTGTCACGGCACCTTCTAGGGTATCTCTTGCTATGGCCTTACGACCAGTTGCTTGCTTAATGGTTACATCTCGGATAGCCTTAGATACTTTACTAATTTCTTTCTTGAAGCTATTAGTTAACATTTGCTCTGCTACCCAGTCCTTAACCCCTAGTTGATCTTGTAATTCTTTTTTAACTAAATCTTGAGTAGACTTATTAGCCAAGTTCATACCAGGTCTAAATACTCTACTAATAGGTAATGAATCTAAAGCAGCCTGAGTAACACCAGAGAGAATAGCGGCTGATGCGTTTTTGTTATCTTCCTCTTGCTCACCCCATGTCTGACCTGTGTATATTGCGGCAGGAACTCCCAAAGAAAGACCATAAGTAGCTGGTGCTGCTAACACAGATAGTATGGACACCATCATTTGAGGCGCTGAAGAAGAAGCTTGATCAATAGCAAAGCCAAATACCTTACCTAAAGTGTCTAATTGCCATTCACCATTTTCATCAAATGCTTCTGGATTCTTTAGAAAAGGTAATGCCTCAATGTTAGATTGATACATATCAACGTTTCTAGTGCCTAATTGCTCAAGCCACTCAACACCCGTAGTTTGACCAATCATTTCTAGAGTATTAAAAACACCCTGCTTGGTACGTTCCCATCCACCTTCTACTCCAGCAAAGAAAGCGGTAGCTTCTCCTCTTTCGTTTTCACCCTGTTGTATAACTCCAGGACCAATAAAATAATCTAGATCTGCTTGATTAAATTGCTTGGCATTTGTAGTATACATCTTAGCAATTGCACGACCTTCTGGATACTGTTCACCAACCAATTTATCGTACATAGCGTCTGCAACCGTAGGTCTAAGTTCATTAGCTCTTTGAATGCGCTCTATACCGCCGTATGTTTGATAGGTTTGTTGTTCTACAGAAGGGCTTCTTCCTAAATCGACATAACCCTTTTCAAGCAACTCATTAGTTAATTTTTGGCTACCAGAACTAAGGTCTCCTAGCTCACGACCTTTATCGTCTTGTTCTCCAGATAATACAGGCTTAAAATAACCGCCTTCGTTAATAGTTTGCCTCGTTAACTCAGTTTGTAAATCAGCACCTGGTTGACTACCTTTAATTTCACGGCTATCTCCTGGGAAAAGCTTACCCGTTTCAGCAGCGTTAACGCCCTGTAAACGGATAGGCACATTCTCATTTTCTTCGTCAACAAAGTTAACTGTATCTGCGTCTTTAACTCTAAGTTTATCTGAATCAGTATTAAAGTTAGAGGGTTCAGGGATAGACTCTTCGCCCATACCCATACTCATAAGTGTTTCTTTTAGTCTATCCATGTTACCTCTTTAATTTCTTTTATAAAACCTCATTGTATCTTTTACATACCTAGCAAAAGCTGTCTCTGTATCCGAGTCTTTGTATTTATTTCTAATGTTAGCATTTTCTTTAGCAGACCATGCCTTAGCCATCCTACTAATTTCTGCATAAGTTTCTTGTTCATTTGATTTAGTAGTAGATCTGACAAGATTTTTAAGGTTAATTATATCTGCTGGTGCCATTTGCTTTCCATCTTTAGTATCTAAAGCAAACAAATCATAACTGACCCCTGACTTAAATTTAATAAAGTTAGAATCTAAATACATAGCAAAGTTACTAATAGTTTTAGGACCATCTTCGTCTTTGATATCTTCAGCCATTTGTCTACCAGCCTGCCCAATCGCTCTGCGTAACTTAGGAGCTAATTGTTTATCAGTAGTGTCTATTCCTTTATCTTGAAAAAAGTCTTGAGCCTGGACTGCCATCATTTCGGGAGTAATAATCCCTTGACCTGCTAAATCTTCAGGCTTACCTAATACAGAAGTAAATTCAGCAACAGCTGTTTTGACTGAGCTATCAATAAAATTTTGTTGCGCGTCTATCTTACCTCTAGACCCGTATTTACTTTCGTCCCAAGAAGTTAGGTAGCCACCTACGGCAGCTAGTCTTTCTTTAGGTATATCACCAACTCCCGGTATCCTAACAACTTCAATAGTCTGGCCTTTATTAGGGCCATTAGTTACTTTTTTCTTATAAGAATAGAGTGGCTCACCTGGTTTAATTACTGGCCCACCCTCTGTAAGCTGAAAAGGCTGAGTAATAGTCATTAACGTACTATCACCAGTTCTAACATACCTATCGGTCACATCGCCTAGATCTTCTGGATTCTTACTTCGAAGATATTTTTCAATACCTGATGTAGAATACCCATCTTTTCTTAAGCTAACTCTTAGTCTATTATTTTCGGCTCTATTCGCACGTTCATCTGCTTTACCTGCTGTGAACTCAGCTACTTTCATTTGGTTGTCAAACCTTCTTCCTTCAGCAGATATTGCTCTCTCATTAGCTCTATCTTCTGCTTCAATCTTAGCCTTAGATTGCGCCTCAAATGCTTCACGTTTGTCAGCAGACTGAAGGGCATACAAGCCAGCATACTTAAGTGAACCACCAAAGGAACCACCAGAGAGTAAGCCACCAGCTAATAGAATACCAAACTTAATAAACTCTTTATCAGAGAATAAACTACCAAATGATTCAGAAAGTTTAGACCAGAATGAAGGATTAATTTTGCTTGCAGCTTCCTCATCCTTACCTTGTAGCATAAGCTTTTCCAGTTGCACTGCATTACTAGTATACCCTGGAAAATCGGTATCCATAAGAGAAGTTTTAAGTGCTTCTGCTTCGTACTGAGAACCTAAATCTCCTAACTGGTCAAATTTATTCCTTTGAATATCAGGTAAATCTTCTACATTTATTTCTTGTTTTGAAGTACTAGTTGTAACACCCATTGCTGGTAAGTCTGTTTCTAGAGGAGGCACAACCTCGGCATTTGCCATAGTTGGCTCAGTGGTTTTAACAGGAACATTATTAGCGCTTAGAGCAGGAAGATCTGTCTCATTTAAAGGAACAACTCCTTTAGGAGTACCATCTGGGTTATGCGTCTTTCCATACCTTCTATCCCAGTTACTACGTTCAACACCACCTGTAAAAGCAGTACTAGTTGGTCTAGGTTTTACATTCCCCTGCGGTTCAACACTAATTGATCTAGTGTTTCCTGCATTTTGATTAACAGGTACGCCATTGTTTATTACAGGAGCAATTTCATCAAGAGTTTTAAGTCTAAAGTCAGGAGGTACTCCATTAGCAACAGGAGGTGGTTGCATAGCCATAGCATCCCTTGGATCCATGATGCTTTGGTCAACAGGAGGTGGAAGAGGCGCTACATTATTAACTTTTGTATCTACTCTAGAGTAAGGGTTAGGGCTTGAAAGATAATCTAAAGCTGTTTTGTTTTGCAAATTAGGATTTTTATCAATAGCTGCCTTAGATAGTGAATAACCTAGTGGAGCATTTGGCTGTGACTTACTTATCTCATTATAACCCTTAGCCCCTACAACCCATGATTGATTAATCATATTATCATCAATAGACTCAGGAGGGATACCCCTAGCAATTAATTGTTTACGGATGGATTCTTTGTAAGCATCTCTATACTGTTCTTGAACAGCAGGTTGTGCATAGTCCATCTCTGCTAATTTAGGATTGACTTTAATAGCATCAGCTTTAGCTGCATCTGTCATTTGGTAAAGACCAGAAGCAGAACTATTTGGGTTCTTAGCTGATGGATTATTAGAGGATTCTGATGTCCTAACTTCTGCATCGGTTAGGCTTCTAGTTTGTGGTACTGGAACTCCTGATTTTACAGGTGGTACATCTGTTCTACGGGGATCCTGTTCAGCAAATGATTGTCTTGCGTCTGAGGCTACCTTCTGCACCTGTTGTTGTGCCTTAGCTTGATCAGCAATTAACTTAGCTCGTTCTCTTTCTAATTTGAGAGCGTCCAATTGCTGTCTAGTGGACAGTGGTCCGTCATCATACATATAATTCTCCTTAGAATAGTCCGAACTGTTTAGCAAGCATAAGACCACCAATAGTCCAACCAACAGGCCCCATAGCAGCCATTGCCGCACTACCACCTGCTCCGAGTGCGCCAGCTCCTGCTGTAGTAGCAGCACCTGTAGTAGCAGCAGTGGTAGCAGCAGCAGATGCACCTAACGCTTCAGCTGTAAGAGCTGCTGCTTCTGGGGCTAATGCACCCATACTTGCGTTTTGGGCAGCTAACATAGCCGCTTGAGAACCAGCACCTGATGCAGCACCAGAACCGACAGCTGCAGCCATACCTTCTGCGGCAGCAGTAGGGCCTAGCGCACCGCTTACACCAGCAGCAGTAGCCTCAATACCTTTACCAAGCATCATACTATTAAGTTGTTGATCCATAGCGCTAGGGCCTAGGGGTGCGGGAGTGGGTTCACCAGCAGAAGATTTAACATCAGCACCCGTAGGAGTACCAACACCTCCTTCTGCCCATGACCAAAAATCTTTTTTATTAGGTTCTCTATTCATAGCCATAATTACTTACCTCCACCCGTGGCTTGTTGCCTTGCTGGGTTACCATAAATAGTACTAGCATAGCGTTGAAGACCTTGATAAGCGGCATCAGCTTGTTGCTGATCAATAGTTCTTTGTTGACCGCCTAAGTTAGCCAAACCACTAGCACCTTGTGAAGCAATATCACTACCAGCACCAACAGAACTACCTAATGCTTGTTCAGCGGCAAGTCTGTTCTGGAACATTTTGTTTTCATAATCAGCATCTACAGCAGCCAACTTACCAACAGTCTCAGCGTTTTGAGCGCCCTGCATAACAGCCTGACGTGCTGAACCTAGAGTACCCGCTTGACCAAAGTTTGTATTTAATCCGGCAACTTGTTTTTGAGCTTCATTAACAATGTTAGCTTTTTGTGCGGCTAATACAGCATCGCTGGGTGTAGATGCTAAGTTAGTAAGTCTATTTTGTTGCGCCTGGAGAGCTGATAGCCCACCAGTAGTAGCTTGCTCGATGCCAGATGCACCAGTGGTAAAGGCTCTCTGTTGCAAGTCAGATACACCAGCAACATTATCTAGTGAGCCTGATTGGTATAGGCTTTCAGCTTCATTACCAACTTTTTGCATATAAGGTTTAGCCCAGGCGGGTATTGATTCAGTAACAGTAGTACCACCTCCACCACCGTAACGCTTAGTAACCTTTAATTTTTTAAATGACATTTTATTCTCCTATTATAAGTCTTTCCGCATTACGGTATATACTTCTTTAAATCCAGGTACATATTTAGGTAGGACTTTAGCCCATCCTTTACGACCCCATTGCTCAATACTTTTACAACCTGCATCTCTAGCAAATTGTTCTACTGTCTCAAACACCTTAGATTGATTCTCAAAATCACCTCCACTAAAGGAGATAATGTGTAGTGTTGTATGTTGGGCATAATTAACAAACTGAGTTAACCCTGCACCAACAATGCTTCTTTCTTCATCAATTACAGCCCAACAATGGGCTTGATTATTTAGAATCTTCCTAAGATAGTCTGTTGTAGTAGACTCACCTTGACCATAGTCAACTGCTTTAGAAAGAAATCCATTGATTACTGACCAGTGTTCAGAGACTTGGTCATGTGTGAGTAAAACTATTTTCATACGGGTGTTACAAAATCTTTATTAAATAAATCTCTAATAAGATCCATGCGTCTTGCTTTCTTTGCAAACAAGAAGTAGACAGACTGCCAATTGATTAAAAAGTCATTTCCCTCTTTAACAAAGTCAGTATACTTTCTAATTGTTTTTATTTCATTATCAACTACTAAGGCACTAAATACAGTATCACTATCTTTATTTTCTAAGAATGATGGGTTGTAAGAAGAGATATAATTGTCTGATGCTACAAAGAAATATTCTTTAAATGATAACATCAAAGGATTTATTGGTCTGTTTAATTCTTCAAAGTGTTCTGTTACTCCGATAATAAACATCTCATCAGTTACCCATGAGGGGTTTTCATCTTGGAATAAGTTTGTTACATAGAGCATAGATGTCTTACTATCTAAAGCAAACAGACGATGGGCACTAGCAACCTTCTTATTAATCATAGCTTCTACGGTAGCAGTAGGCACGCATGTACGCATAACTGTTTCGTTTAAAATTTCATGCTGATAAAGGTTAGATATACCATTATAGTTAACCTGTTTAACCCAAGGGAAGTATTCTCTCAACTTAGTAAATAAGGCATTAGATTCATCTTCAGAGATAGGTACATTATCTACTCTTGTGTTATCTAATTTAAAAAGGCTATCTGACATATTAAATCCAATCACTTTTTTCTAATGAATTAAATAGAGTATTATCTATATCTTCATCTGCTGAAACGTATACAGTTGACTTTAAGGTAGTTATCTTAAAACCACCACAAGGTTTTTCTTCTGTTTTAGTAATAGAAAAGAAGACTGTCTTTGCCCCGTTAGGTTCTTCTCTGATACTTGTTATTGTATAAGGCTTAATCATATCTCGCGGCATCTCCAATAATAACAGTAGCTGCGCTAAGATTTAATGTCTCGTTTGAATAAGGCCAAGTACCACCAGTACTCCCAGAAGAGCCATTACCAATACCTAGCAAAGCACTATCCCTTGTGTATACCCAATTACAACCAAAGTCCACAGCAGTCCAACCAGCAAATACTTGGTTAGTACCTTTTTTAATAGCACCACGGTAAAAAGCCCAATAGGTAGATGACCAGAAATAATCTCGTTCTGCACCAATACAATTACCTTTGTATGTTCCACCATCACACTCATTTTCTGCCACTGAATAAAAGGATTCTCTTTGAGCCTGAGCTAACGAAGGGAAATAAAACATAGGTTTAACGGGAAGACTGACGTTATAAGTGTTATACTGGTTATATTGATCAGGAGCAAAAGCACCTCCTGAAGTAGCTTCACTTGATCCACAGTAGCGTGGGTCTAAACCATAGGGTAATGATCCAATAGGATTGTTAGGATGCACTACACTTAGACCACCAGAAACTGCTAAAGGTCTTAGTCTACTGTCAAATGAAGCAGTACCATCATTTCTAAATACCTTAAGACCATATGCCTCAGTAGCAGTAGAAGCTCTTGGATCTGCAAAGACATACATCTCTGGAAAGCTATTATTAACAGATGATTTAATTAATTCGATATCCCATACATTAGTACTTACGTTGGTAATTCGTGTTACACCATACCAGCTACTTGTGCTTGGCATAGTAAAAAAAGGCACTGGTGTTACAGCACAATTAGTCCTATATCTTACAATATTAATACCACCATAGTTTGCAGTATAATAGTCATAGTATGTAGGTGAATTAATCTTTTCAATTAAGTGTAAGTTACGAGTATCACTAGAGATTAGTACTTGACCACTGTTATTTGTTGCTAGAAATCCACTACTCATCGCATTAACACCAATACATAAACAGCTTCTGAGCCACCACTAACAGATACCGTAGTACCCGAGACTGTGATAGTATGAGCCAAAGCTCTACGGTCAGAAGGAGGGGAGTTAATAAACATCTGTGCTGTCAATACTTCTTTACCAGACAATACAGGGTAACTGTTAGATGCAGAGCCTCCTCCACTTACAAAAAAGAAGTCTACCTGATTCCAAGTAACATCCGAAGTAGAATAGGTAAGTGCTCCTGCACTATTAAACACGTTCATACCATACATAGTATTCCCTTAAGCGTTCAAGTCTCCAATCTGTACTCGTAGTACACCATTGTTATAGACTTTAATTGTTTTGTTATCTGCATCTATGATAACACCGTTAGTGGTATTACCCGCATTAATTTTACCTGCATTAACCACACCTAGGTCAGCTGATAATGCGCTAAGTGAACCTACTTTAATACTAGATAGGTATGGAGCGTTCCAGTAGGTAAGTCCTGTGGTAGTATTATACAGGCCATCTGTTCTAAAGATAGATGTCCCTACACCACCAACCTCTGGTTTAGCTGTCCATGTCTCTTGACCAGCCCAGGAGTCAATAGGGGGTAAAGAAGTATTACCTATAGTAGTTAACAACTTAGGGCTAGTAGATAATGAAGCCAAGGTAGAGGTAGCATAGGCTACTCTAGCACTTAAGTTACCTAAGTTGGTAACTACATCAAGATCAATAGCTGAACCAGTATCATTCAAGTAAAGAGCAGTTGGACCAGCATTGCCAATATAATAGTCTAGTTGTCTACCACCAGTAGACACAAACCAAAACTGTTTTACTGTACCAAAACCATCAGCTACTTCAAACCAAGTATAGTCTGCTGTGTTAGCCGATTCAGTAGCAGAGTCAGAGTTGAAGATACCAAAGAAAGCTTTGTTAGTAGGTGTGTTAGAAAATCCAGTACCTACATTATCGTCAGCATACTTAACATGAATATATTTTTTAGCATAGCCAATAGCTGATGCCGACAGAGGTAGGATTACACTTACAGAGGCAGCACCTCCTTCAACACCACCTACATAGATATCATATAGGAAAGCATCTAGTTCTAAGTTACCAGTAATTGGTGGACTAAACATATTATCTCCTATCTAGTGGCTTGGCATCCAATGAGAATGTACAAAGTCTCCAGTAGCCTGTTGACTGTATTTTGTAGTTAATTACCCTACCACTTGTTCTTGGGTCTACTTTATAGCCTTGTGAACGAGTATTATTAGGTTCAAACACAAAGACATCATTAGAAGCAAAGGTAGGATTATCAATATAATTATTTTGAGAAACTACTGAAATATTAATATTAGAATCAGAAGGTACATTATCAAAAACAGGATAGATAGAACTGATTAAAGTACCAGTTGATAACTCACCTGTATTTAATTTTCTTTTTTCAATATAAGAATTAAAAGAAGCTAATGAACTTCCATTCCACATTAAGTAGTTATCGTCAGTCACAAGTGTCTGAGTAGTATCCGTAGTAAAGTAAATTACTTCATTACCATATTGAAACTCATTATTAATATTAGATGGTCCATTAAAAGAATAAGTAACACTAGGTAATGTTCTCTTTGTCCATGTATTATTTTTATAATTAAATATAAGAGATTCATTACAAACTAATGAAGTTCCTTTAGGATAGTTAATCCAGATCTCTTTATTAAAAGGATTTTTAATTACTTTTACTTTATCAATAGCTGATTTATTTAAATTACTAAAGAAGTAATCTTTAATTCTATATTCAGATACAGATTGAATTTCTCCAGATCCACCATGAATATAAATATCATTACGATCTACTACGAAATGTTTACCATCAAACTCTACTACACAATCTGTATTGAGAATACCGTATGAGTTAGAGTACTTAGATACCTTAGTAACGTTACCTAATGATACAATACTGATACTATCTGAAGAATATACAAATAGGTTTCCTCTAAGCTCAAGCATATCTAGGATAGGTGATGTAGAAGATAATTCAAATTCATCAGCTGTATCTGTAGTAGTCCCTGGCTCCCATACATTAGGGACAGCTCCTGTAGGCGCTTGTACAGAGATTCTGATAGTACCTGGAGCATTAGTGATTACACTGTCTTGTGTCAATGTAAGGTTAGCTGCTACAAGAGAGTAATTAAGAGATCTAACTACCTTAGCAGTTACTGTAAGACCAGCCACATAGTTCCAGTTAGGTAGCTCTTGAAATGAGTTACCCGCTGATACATCTCCATATAAGCAATATAGAGGAGTAGACTTACCATTGTTAATGATGATAGTATAACCACCATTAAAGTATGTTGAATGCCAGTCACTGTTAGCATACTTAGCATCAACACTACTAAGCATAGATGACTCATTACTTGCTGAATCTACTCTAACAAAGCTACCATCTTTACCAAAGATGTTATATCCCTGATCAGGTCTTCTCCAATGAACACCGAAGTCAGGTGTGTTAGACACTACTCTACTTGTTGTTTCACCAGTGATTGTCTCAATAGAATTGTTATTAAACCGTACATTAAGAACATCTGTAAAAGTATTCATAGGTACGATCATGGGAGGTAGGTCAGTGTTTAAACCTCCCGCACCTAAATCTTTAATTTGTTCTGCCATGTACGGTTCTCCTTATTTATACATTTTCTTTAACAAACATTTTAACTAAAGCACCAACGATATCTGAACGTACAACATCGTTAACTGTAAATTGAACTACTGGAATTTCAATATTATTCTTTTCACATAATTTAGTAAATTTATTTATACCATTTCCGTTACTAACATCCGACTGCGAGGCATCACCGGATAAAATCATTTTAGAGTTTTCGCCTAGCCGAGTAGTAATAGCTTTAATTTCATCGAATGTTAGGTTCTGAGACTCATCAATGATTACTAAAGAATTTTCAAAAGACCTACCCCTAATAGTTTCAAGAGGTTGCATTTGAATTGTTTTCTTACTTATTAAATAATCATACTTAGTTTTACCAAATCTCTTTTCTAATACAGAGGTAATAGGCATTAACCAAGGACTAAGTTTTTCTTCAACAGTACCTGGAAATGCTCCTAGTGTTCTGCCAGTAGGTACATTAGCTCTACTTAATATAATATAATCGTAACCACCTTTTAAAAACATTTGAGCTACTTTACTAGCTGAACAAAATGTTTTACCAGTACCTGCTGGGCCTAGTGCTACTGTGATTTCAAAGTCAGTAATAGCATCGAGTAGCCTTTGTTGGTTACGAGTTTTAGGTTGGAAGTGAAATGATTTATCTTCTCTAACCATACGTTCATTACGTTGCTTGTTGTTTCTTTTCAAGATTATTCCTATTAGGTACCGCCTCAGAATACGATGCCAGACAAGTACTTAGTCTTGCCTGATTCTTTTACTGCTGTTAACTCCTGACCTTTAAGGTCGTTTTCGTTATAAGCTATATGTACCCAACCACTGTCAGGAACTCCAGGCTTATAGAACTCGAGGATTAACTGAGTAAACTTTAGGTTATCTTTAATATAAAGTGCTAGGTCTTTATTATCCATTCCTGGGATCTCAATGTCAGCAGCATAACCAAAGCAATGATGGCTAGTCTTACTACCACCTACTTTAGAATTAACCTCTGGACTACGATATCCGCTGGAAATAATTACTGGACCAAATTTATCTCTTAATGGTTGTAAAATATTATCAACTAATTTTTGAAGATTAGCTGTTACTGTTTCATCAGGTGTATTATCAACACATAATCTAATTGCTAGATCTGATTTTGTTAATTCTTCTAAACTAAAATTATTACTTAATTTCATTAGATAGTTTCAACCTTTCTAGGTTTTGTTAGGTCTAAACAGCCAGTTCTAAAAGCAACAATCTGAGGATTTGCTTTAAGAACCTGCTCTACTTTAATGTTTTGTTTAAGGCATTCTTCCATGCTGCTTGAAGTAGCACCATGATCGAAGTAACAGGAATTACTACTTAAACAGAAAAATAATACTGGTAATAATACCATAGTATGCCCTTATTTAATATTTAATTTATTACTGATTAATTGTTTAACCATACCACGCATACCGTAGATAACAACAACCATACCAATAATAATATATTGATACCACTCAGGCATCTTTTGAATTACTTCAAAACCAGCTAAAGAATATTTATCCATTCCAGGAATAAAAGCCATAATCATAGGGGCTAGAAAGATAATTAATACTAATTCATCCTTCCAGCTTTTACCCATCTGTTCCATAGCAATTCTATCTAGATCAAAGTCTTGTTTTTGACCTGATTCAGCAGCTGTAATAGCTGCAATTGCCTTAGCTTTTTTAATATCGGCTTCAGCAGTAATTTCAACTAACCTAGCTTCAGCTTTAGCTTTTGTTTCGTCTTGTTTTCCTTTGAGCCAGGTACCACCTATCTCAACTAGACTACCAATTAAAGGGAGCATTATATATTTCCTTTAGTTACGATTAACCAGATAAGTCCTGCAATAAGTATAACACCTGTTAATACAGATATAATAATTAATGCACCATTAATCCAAGACCAAATAAGTTCTTTACGTTTAATTTTAGCAAGCGCAATTTGTCTAGCTTCTGCGTCACGCTTACGTTTAGCTTCTGCTTGAAAGGCTAACCAGTCATCCCAAAGGCCAGCTCGTCCTTGATAAATAAATAGTTCTTGTAAAGCTTTTTCATGCTGTTTAATTTGTTCAAGAGCAAAGAAAGCCTCTGAGTCTGATCCTGATTTGTTAGCCTTCTTTGAAAGCTG
>Ga0209138_1001580_pt1 | contig 19219 bp, 18 predicted proteins | sample SaaInl3SG_22_DNA_FD_184645 | JGI IMG/M metagenome (GOLD analysis project Ga0209138, IMG submission 184645) | Marine microbial communities from expanding oxygen minimum zones in the Saanich Inlet - ESP_153SG_22_DNA (SPAdes) (version 2) | ecosystem: Environmental > Aquatic > Marine > Intertidal...
CCTGCTATTAAAGAAAAGTTAAAAAATGCCACTAAAAATGCCCATGAAAAAGAAGTTTTTGGAGCGCCCACTTTTATTGTTAATAATAAAATATTTTGGGGACAAGATCGATTGGAATTTGCCTTAGATGAATATAATAAAGTAGATTAAACTATTTTAAAATCACTTTGGCTAATTGCTGCAAAGCCACCCTCAATGTGAGAAACATTTTCAAAACCCATTTCTTTTAATGATTTAGCTGCAAGTGCAGATCTTAAACCACCAGCACAAAATAAGACAATTTCTTTTTCCATATCTAGCTTACCATTTTTAAAATAAGGACTCTCAGGATCTAGCCAAAACTCTAACATTCCTCTTGGTATATGGTGAGAATTTTCAACACGTCCTGATTTATCAAGTTCTCCCTTTTCCCTAATATCAATTAAGCTACATTTGTTCTCGTTTGATAGTTTTAAAGCCTGCTCAGGACTTATAGTTTTAATTTCTCTTAAGGCTTCAGCTACTAGAGTGTGAGATGATTTTATATTCATATGATAATAATAATATATATAAATAAATAAAAAAATACAAAAATAGTGATCAAAAATTTTAAAAATAAAAATAAAATTAATTTTTTTAAAAAAAATTTTATTAAAATTACAAGAAAACTAGGTTTTGAAATTATCGATCAAAATAATTTCACAATTCCTACAAGCAATACATCTTTAAATAATAATATCAGTGTAATAAACAAAAGAAATATAACTCTACCACTTGGTGAAGTTAAAATTACAAGAAAAGTTAAAAGCTTTTTGATTATATTCAGATCTTTTACCAATGAAAATACACTGCTCAGTCAAAATAAAAAAAGATTATTTGAAAAGCAAAAAAAAGAATACAGTTTAAGATCTTTAAATTCCATATGTATTAATATTAAAAATGCTCAAAAAAAAATGAGTAATATTAAATTTTTTTTAAAAATTATAGATGATAACTCAAAACCTAGCGTAATTAAATTACAGAAAAAAATTGCAACTCAAAACAGTATTTTATTTGAAATATCTAATCTTGATATTAATAAATATAAAAACAAAATGAGATTTTCAAATAATAAAAGAATGCTCGCTCATAATTCACATATTTACCAATCAAAAGAATTTGCTCTTAATTCAAATTATGACTTAATATATTTTGTTGAAGACGACTATTTGCATCATCACGATGCTATTGAAGAAATGATTTTTAGTTATGAGAAATTCTCAACTATCTATAAAAAAGATATAATTATGTGTCCTGCTGATTATCCATTTTTATACAATAAATTTGAGCAAACAAATATTTTAGCTGGTCATAAAAAACATTGGCGTAGAGTAAACGAATCTCTTTGTACGTATTTAATTTCTCATAATATACTTAAAAAAAATTGGAAGACTTATGAAAAAATGTTTTTAAATAATTTTGATCCTTATGAAAAACCTCTTCATTTGCTTTATAAAAAAACACAATGTTTTTCACCAATACCCTCTCTATCACTGCATATGACAAATGTTAATTCTGCTTATGGATTATCACCAATGGTAGATTGGCTTGATGTTTGGAAAAAAAATAAATATTAATAATGTTTAAAATAAATTCTAAAGCACCTTTGTTTAAATTAAACTCAACAGATGGTGAGATTTATTCTTTAAAAGATTCACTTGGCAAATATGTAGTTCTTTATTTTTACCCTAAAGATGACACTCCAGGATGCACAATTGAGACTAATGATTTTAACAAATTATTACCTAAATTTAAAAAACTGAATTGTGAAATATTTGGGATTTCTAAGGATGATCTAAAAAGCCACCACAAATTTAAAGAAAAATTTAAAATCAAATTTGATCTTTTATCTGATGTAGAGCTTAATATTTTAAAAAAATACAAAGTTTGGGCTAAGAAGAAATTTATGGGTAGAGAGTTTATGGGAATAGTGAGAACAACTTTCTTAATTGATCCAAATGGTAAAATAGTAAAAATTTGGGATAATGTAAAAGTTAAGGATCATGCTAAAGAAGTGTTTGATACCCTAAAAAACTCTATAAATTAAAAAGGCCCCAATTAAGGGGCCTATTTTCTAACTATAAGAGAGATAGTTTTTTATTAGTCTCTGATTGCGTAAGCAATTACTCCTGTTTCAGTAACATCTGTACCTTTGGCTTGAGCTTCTTTACTCAATCTAATTCCAAAGAGACTATTCATAATCGACCAGACTATGTAAGCCACTACAAAAACAAAAATATTAATTGATAAAACACCAATTAACTGTGCTCCGAATGTTGCATCTGCATTTGTGATCGGTACTATTAAAGTTCCAAAAATACCCGCAAACATGTGAGCTGGAATTGCACCCACTACATCATCAAGTTTAAATGAAAATAGTAGTTTAGTTCCAAATACAACTATCACACCACCAACAGCACCAATTAATATTGCTGCTAATGGAGATGGTGCTAATGGTTCAGCTGTTATTGCAACTAACCCACCAATTGCACCGTTTAACATTTGTATTACATCAGTTTTACCAAACAATAATCTTGTAACTACGGCTGCAGCTAATACACCACCACAAGCTGCTAAATTAGTATTAATAAAGATTGTTGAAATAGCTACTGCATCAGCAAATGAACCTAATGCTAATTGAGAACCACCATTAAATCCAAACCAACCTAACCATAATACAAACACACCAATAGTTACTAATGGAATTGATGATGCTGCAAATGGTTGAATAGCCTTTGGATTACCTTTGCTATCAAATCTTCCAAATCTTGGACCAAGTATTATAATACCAGCAAGTGCAGCAGCACCCCCAGTTGAGTGAACTAGAGTTGATCCAGCAAAATCAGAAAATCCGATAGTTGCTAACCAGCCTCCACCCCATTGCCATCCCATTACTATAGGATAAATAACACCAGATAAAATTGCTGCAAATAAAAAGAATGGCCACAACTTAATTCTTTCAGCCATTGCTCCTGAACAAATTGAAACTGTTGTTGCACAAAATACCATTTGGAAAAACCAGTCTGATCCAGCAGAGTAACCTGCCTCCAGTGAACTAGAGTCTGACCAAGGTGTAAAAGTACCTATATATCCGCCTTCTGGTATACCGTATGCTAAATTGTAACCAACTAACCAAAACATAATTCCTGAAATTGCATACAAACCAATATTTTTTGCACAAATTACAGAAACACTTTTAGAAGTAACCATTCCTGACTCAAGCATTGCAAAGCCTGCCGCCATGAACATTACTAAAAAACCACAAATTAAAAATAGGAGTGTATTAAATACAAACCCTACTTCAGCAGAAATAGTTGTTTCTGCTATTCCAGCACTACTCATGTTTATTAAAAAAAATAAACTAATAAGTGGAACTGATATTTTTTTTATTATTTTTATCATTAAGACCTCCATGTTTAAGTTTTCACTTATATTTTAGATGAACTTAAAAACTAATGTTGATTGGGAAATTTAGGTATGCAGTGATTGCATATAGTAACAGCCTTATTACATTTCTGTAAAAGGCTGTTAATGAATTTACTATTTAATTACTTATTAAATATTTCTTTAAGTGCCTTAGCTGGTAAGAACTTAACTTTTTGAGAAGCACCGATTTGGATTTGCTCTCCAGTTCTAGGATTTCTTCCAACTCTAGCTTTTCTTTTTGCTACTTTGTAAGTTCCAAATCCAGCAATTTTCACTGTATCGTCACCTTTTAAAGCATCTAGAATAGTGTTTGTAATAGTATCAAAAGTACGCTCAGCATCAGCTTTACTTAGGTTTAAAGAACCTGAAAGTTGTGCTATTAATTGTTTTTTGTTCATTTATTTAGCTCCGGTTTTATTGGTTATTTTCACATAATTGACATTAAACCTCATAAATCAAGCTTTTTATTAGTGTCTACTAAAATAAAAACCTCAATATATAGTGATTTGTTAAATAAATGTTGATTTTAAAGGATTATTTAAGAAATATAATTATTAAAAAACTTAAATAAACCAACGTCTTTTAGATCATTAAACGTTGTAAAAAACATCAATGATAGCAATAAAAACATTCCGATTCGAAAAAAACCTTCTTGAGTTTTTTGTGATAATGGACGCCCTAATACCTTTTCAATTCCATAAAACATTAAGTGCCCACCATCTAACATTGGAATTGGGAACAAGTTTATTAACCCTAAACTAATAGAAATATAAGCCATAAGGCTTATAAAAGGTAAAATTCCAAATTCTGCAACTTGTCCGCTAATTTTTGCTATTCGAATTGGCCCACCCAACTGTGAAGTATCACCATTTCCAGTGAGCATGCTTCCAATATATTTAAGAGAAGAAGTGCTTACATAATAAACTTCATTAACCGCATAAAACAGCGCTTTGGTAGGACCGAGTTTAACGTGATTTACCTCATTGTTATAAGCACCAAGTTTAATACCAACCATACGTTTGCTGATTTTGTTTCCAAGATTATCTTCGCCTTCAACAATATTCGGTTTTACTCTAAAGGTTAAATCTTGATCAAATCTATTTACTGTAAAATTGATAAATTCATCAGTAGACATCATAATATATTTTGAAACATCCATAATGCTTGTAACCTCGTTGCCATCAATAGAGACCACAATATCATTGTCTTTAAGACCAGCTACCATTGCAGGACTATCCTTTTGAACTTCGTTAATTACAGCTGGTGTAAAATCTTTTCCAAAAAAGGTATAAACTGAAAAAAATATCAGAATTGCTAATAAAAAGTTAGCTAAAGGACCACCAAATACAATTAAAGCTCGTTGATATAAAGGCTTTAGTACAAACAGTTTATCCTGATCTTCTTTACTATATTCTTTTATAATTTTGTCATTATCAGCTTGGCTATAAACATTTCTATCACCAAAAAACTTAACATATCCCCCAAGAGGTATGACACAAACCTTCCAACGAGTTCCTGATTTATCATTCCAACCAAACATTTCTTTGCCAAAACCAATTGAAAAATCAGTAACTCCTACACCGTATCGTTTAGCAAAATAATAATGTCCATATTCATGGATAAATACCACCACAACAATTAAAGCAATAAAAGGCAATATATAAGATAGCATAATAATTACACTCTAACTGACTTTAAGGCTGTTCTCAATAGTCAATTCATTTAAAAAATAAACAAATTAATGACAAATAAAAAAAAATTTTGTATTTAAATTTTATTAATTAATTTTTATGCAAAAAAAATTTAAAGCAATGGTTCTTTCTTGTATGGATCCAAGGTTCCAATCCCTAGTCTATAAATTTACTAAAAAAAAGAACTTAACTGGAAAGTATAGCTCATTTACTATTGCAGGTGGAGCTATCGGGGTTACTCATAATAAATTTAAAAAATGGCATCAAACATTTATTGATAATTTATCAGCTTCAATTGAGCTTCACAAAATAAGCAAACTCATTGTTATAAATCATGAAGACTGTGGGGCGATTAAAATTGCCGAAGGTAAAAAAGATTTAGATGAAGATGAAATTCACAAAACTTCTTATCAAAAACTAAAACAACTATTAAATAAAAAATTTCCTAAGCTTCGATTAGAATTTCATATCATGAAATTAAATCAAACAATTATAAAACTTTAGTAGTTATTAATCTTAAAATGAAAGCGAATTAACTTTTAATATTATAGCCTTTTTTAAGCAAGATAGACACAAGGGTAATACAAACAATTAAAAAGAAAACCATCGAACTAATACTAATCCAAATATCAAAATCAGAGACGCCGTAGAAAGAAAATCTTAAGCCATCAATTAGATAAACTACTGGATTAAAATATGAAATTGTTTGCCAAAATGGTGGCAGCATATCAAGAGAGTATAAACTGCCCCCTAAGAATACCATTGGAGTAATGACTAATGATGGAATAATCGACATCTGCTCAAAGTTTTTACTAACTACACCAATTAAAAATCCAAATAAAGCAAAAGTAAAAGAAACTAATACTAATAAAAATATCATTAACATTGGATGCATAACACTCACATCAGCAAAAAAAGAGGCGGTTGCATAAATTACAGCACCAACGACTAAAGTTTTAGTGGCTCCTGCCCCTACAAAAGCTAGAACGGTTTCAAGTGTTGAAATGGGTGCTGCTAAAATTTCATTAATAGTTCCATTAAATTTTGGAAAAAAGATTCCAAACGAAGTGTTACTAATTGATTGAGTAAGGAGTGTTAACATTAATAAACCTGGTACAATGTAAGACCCATAACTAACCCCATCAATTTTTTGAATATAATTTCCAATAACTGAACCAAAAACAACAAAGTATAATGATGTAGATATTACAGGTGAGAGAAGAGATTGACCTATAGTTCTTATAAATCTATTCATCTCATGAACATAAATAGCTTTAAAGCCGTAATAGTTAAATTTCATTATTCTCCTTTACTAAATCAACAAATATTTTCTCTAATGTACTTTGTTCTGTTTTTAAATCTTTTAACTTTAAGCCAGTATCTTTTATATCTTGCAATAAATCAGTAATACCCGTTTTTTCAGCCTGAACATTATAAGTATAAATTAATGACATCTGCTCTTCACTTATTTCAAGATTATACTTAGATAAATCTTCTGGAATTTCTGTAATTTTTTTTTGCAATTCAATGGTTAGTTTTTTGTGTCCCATTTTCTTAATTAATTCTTTTTTATCCTCAACTACAATAATTTCACCTTGATTAATTACAGCTACACGGTCCGCTATAGCCTCAGCTTCCTCAATGTAATGAGTAGTTAAAATAATTGTGACGCCTTTTTTTCTGAGGTCATCAACAACCATCCACATATCTCTTCTAAGCTCAACATCAACTCCGGCTGTTGGTTCATCAAGAAATAATATTTTAGGTTCATGAGATAAAGCTTTTGCAATTAAAACTCTTCTTTTCATTCCGCCTGATAATTGTCTTAATCTTTGATCTTTTTTATCCCACAAACTTAAATCTTTTAAAATTTTTTCAATGTGTTCTGGTTTAGGTGCTTTTCCATACAGCCCTCTTGAATAAGATACGGTATCAAAAACAGTCTCAAAAGATTCTAAATTTAATTCTTGAGGAACAAGCCCTATTCTTGATCTTGTCTCTCTATAATCTTTTATAATATCATAATTATCAATTGTGACAGTTCCTGAAGTAGGTTTAACAATTCCACAAATAATACTGATTAAACTAGTTTTGCCCGCACCATTTGGTCCAAGCATTGCAAGAATTTCACCTTGTTTTACTTTAAGGCTAACATTATTTAAGGCTTTAAAGCCATTATCGTAAACTTTTGATAAGTTGTTAATGGATATTTGAATCTCAGACATTTGTTAGGGTGTATATAGTTACTTATACACCTTTTACAAATTATTAGGTCTATTTTTTAGATCCTTTTATTTTCCAAAATATTACAGGCAAAAAAGTTGCGATTATAAAAGATAAAAACAACAATGATTGAGAGACAAAAGCTGGAAAAGTATCTGCTGGTAAAATTATACCCACTAACAAACTCTTTGAAAAATCAGGAGCTGGGAATAAAAGAAACCCTCCAATTAACCCAATAATAATTGAAATATATGCCGTTTTTTCATTCAACTTTTTATTATAGAAACTATAAAAAACAGTAAGTACAAACGCACAACAAAATAAATCAGCAAGCAAGAATAAGTATAAAACACTGAATCCTTTTGAAGCAATTACAAAAGCTATAATTGAAAGCACTACTATAAAATATTTTGAAAGAGTTAAGTAATTAGTTTTCTTATTTAAATTTAAAGTTGCTTTTCCATCAACCACTATTAAGCTTGATATTGCATTGACCAATGTATCAACAGTACTAATTGTTAATGATAAACCAAGGATCACAATTATTAATGATAAAAATTCTGTCTGTTCACTTAATAATAAAGAAAAGAAACCAAGGTCAGGAATAACTTTTGGATTAGCTGATACTGCAACTAAACCACTAAAGCCCATAAAAAAAACAATTGGAATAATAACGATGAACGCTACTATTAAACTTTTCTTTAAAACTTCATTATTTTTTGCAGCATAAACTCTTTGCCAATTTCCTTGATGAAAAAGATTAGTTGCAGCAACCGCGATAAAGAACGTTAATCCTGCAGTATAGTTTGGAATATAACTCGCACTTAATAAGTGAGGACTTTTTTCTTTAATAAATGAGAAAGAAAACTGATCCCCTGTAAATGATGTTAGATAAAATACTGAAATTAATAATAAAGCTACAATTACAATCATTTGAATATTATCTGTAAAAATTGAAGCTCTTAATCCACCGTATAAAGTGTAAGCAAGTGTTGCGATTAGAATAATTAAAGAGGTAACCCAAAGTTCAGTGCCTGAAATATAATTTATCAATATTGCAACTGCTGTAATTTCAGCGCATAAAAAAACAAACATATAAAATACTGTCATAAGCAAAATAAGTTTAAATAAACTCTTTCCAAATCTTTTTCTTAAAAATTCAATTAACGTTGAACCTTTTGGAAAGTCAGTTCTTATTTTTTTTCCAAGTGAAATTAAAAAGATCATAGGAAATGCTGTTCCTAATGCGTAACCAATCACAGCTCCTATTCCACCCCATGTTGCAGCAGATGCTGGACCAAATAAAATCCAAGCCCCAAGCGCAGATGCAATTAGGCTTGTTGTTAGTGAAAAGAAACCAATGTTTCTATTCGCAGTTAGATAATTGTTAATCCCTTGATATTTTTTAGAGTAAATTAATCCAACAATTGTAAAGATTAAGCTTATAGTTATGACAAGTGTTAATGATGTTGATTGACTTATAAAGTATGTTTTATCCATTGTTCTCCCTTTCTGAATTACCGGACAGGTTATTAGGGTTTATTCTCAGTCAGTTACGACACCCCTAACAATTTTTATAGACTATAATTTAGAATATTAAAGAGAAACTTAGTGTTTAGTATCTAATATTTCTAAAGGCAATGGTGCTTCAGGGTACTTTTGCTTACACAATTTTTCATAGTTTTTGCAAAGAGTACTTACCGTGTCATGTGCTTCATCTTTTGAAGTTAAAAATTTAATTAAAGTATCTCTCTCGAGTTCGATTTCTTTAATATCTGCTCCTCTTAAATATTCACCTGTTTCAACTTCCCAGTAAGTATCATTTAATTCACCAATATCTAAAGTATTAAGTTTATTCTGAAGTTCAATAATAATCTCATCGTCCGTTTTGCTATCTTTCATTGGAGAGTTAACTAATTTTCCTAAACATTTGTCTTTTAGATCATCTAAAAAAGTATTGTAGGGTTTACCTTCAGCCAAACCTTGAAAGTGATTGCTTTCAAAGTACTTACTGATTGCAGCATTAGTTGAAATTTTATTTTTACCCTTAGCAACGGCTACTTGAACGTAAACTTCCTGGCTAATGTATTCGTTTAAATAATCTTTAATTTTATCCGATAACATTAGTTAAAAAAATTACAGAGTTTTTAAAGGATCGACATAATCATACCCAAAAACATCAGCCACTGCTTTATATGTTACTTGACCTTTACAAACGTTTAGTCCTGCAAGCAAATGTTTATCATCGCTTAGTGCTTTAGCGTAACCGTTATTTGCAATTTTTACTAGATGTGGAAGTGTTGCATTGTTCAACGCAATTGTTGAAGTTCTTGGAACTCCACCTGGCATATTTGCTACACAGTAATGAATAACATCATCAATAATATAAGTTGGATCACCGTGAGTTGTTGGTTTACTTGTTTCAACGCAACCCCCTTGGTCAATTGCAACATCAACAATAACTGATCCTCTTTGCATTAATTTTAACATTGGTTTAGTAATTAATTTTGGAGCTTCTGCACCTGGTATTAAAACACCCCCAATTAAAAGATCAGCTTTTGCAACTAATTTATTTAAATCAATTTTATCACTTTGTTCTGGAATAATTTTATCACCAAACATTTCAACCAATTGTTTCAATCTTGCTTCAGACTTGTCAACGATATGAACTTTAGCACCCATTCCAGTTGCAATCACAGCAGCATTTTCACCAACAACACCGCCGCCTAAAATAACAACAGTACCTCCTTCAACTCCAGGAGCTCCTCCTAATAAAAGACCTCTACCATTTTGGTTTTTTTCCAAGCAATGTGCTCCAGCTTGAACTGACATACGTCCAGCAACTGCACTCATTGGTGCAAGTAATGGCAATCTGCCATTATCATCTGTAACCGTTTCATAGGCTATACAAACACCTTTAGATTTAACTAAACCTTCTGTTAATTCTTTAGCTGCTGCTAAGTGTAGATAAGTGTAGACGATTTGATTTTCTCTAATCATCTTAACTTCACCTGCTTGGGGCTCTTTTACTTTAACAATTATATCTGCATCATTGAAAATATCTTCAGCTTTATCAACAATTTTAGCACCTACACTTGTGTATTGATCATTTTCAAAACCAGCTTCAAATCCACCATTATTTTCAACTAAAACTTCATGACCTTCTGATATTAAAGTTTTAACACTTTCAGGGGTTAATCCAATACGATGCTCTTGTGGTTTGATTTCTTTAGGTACGCCAATTTTCATAACACTCTCTCCCTTTTCAGTACTTTAAATTTTATTAAAGTTTTTAGTTTTTTTGATTTTTTTGATAGTTAGTAATACCAGTTCTTAACTTTTCAATAATCTCATCGATATGTTTTTCTTCACAGATGAATTGAGGAGCTATAATCAAACAATCTCCTGTAGCTTTAAAGTTAACACCAGCTTCATAACAAGCTTTAAAACATTCATAACCAGCTTTACCTGGTTTAGTGTTTAGCTTCATGTCTATTCCGCCCATCATTCCATATCCTCTAATATTATCTACAGACTCTAGATCCTGAAGAGAGAATAATCCTTTTTGGAAATAAGGAGATAAATTTTTTGCTCTATTGAAAATATCATCTTTTTCAAAAATTTCCTGCACTGCAAGAGCGGCAGCAACTGCAACTGGAATTCCTGAATAAGTATAGCCATGAAACAATTCAACTGCACCTGTTGGTGAAGCATCCATTACCGCATCATAGATATAATCATTACATGCAACAACACCCATGGGAACAACACCGTTGGTTGTAGCTTTAGCCATTGTCATAATGTCTGGAGTTACTCCAAATTCATCTGCAGCGAATTTAGATCCTGTTCTGCCCCATCCTGTAATTACTTCATCAAAAATTAAAAGTATTCCATGCTTGTCACAGATCTCTCTTAGTTTTTGTAAATATCCTTTTGGTGGAACCAGTGTTCCAGTTGATCCAGCAATCGGTTCAACAATACAAGCAGCAATGTTTTCACCACCAAAATTTTGACAAATAGTTTCTAAATCATTTGCTAAATAGTCTCCAGTTTCTGGTTGACCACTCACAAACTTATGTTCTGGTAAATGTGTATGTCTAATGTGTTGGACACCTGGCATTAAAACGCTTGCAAACGTTTTAACATTATTTACCATTCCACCCACTGAAATACAGCCAATGTTCATTCCATGATAACCACGCTCACGTCCAACAAATCTAAATCTTTCTGCATGTCCTTTTGCTCTGTGATATGCAACAGCAATTTTAATTGCAGTCTCTACAGCTGTAGATCCACAAATTGTAAAAAACATTTTATTTAAATCACCTGGTGTGTGTTTTGAAATTTTTGTAGCTAATTCAAATGAACCACCAAAACCTTGTTGAAATGGTTGTGCGTAATCTAAAGTTTCTAATTGCTTTGTAACAGCTTCTGTGATTTCTCTTCTTCCATGGCCTAGTGGGTTACAAAATAACCCTGAGCTCGCATCTATTTGTGTTTTTCCATGGTGAGTTTTTAAGTAAACCCCCTTAGCTTCTGTAATTAGTCTTGGGTTTGCTTTGAAATCTTTATTAGATGTAAACGGCATCCAATGTTCATTTAATGAATTAGGTACTGAAGTTCTGTTTTCTGAGCTCATAAATATTCTCTCTCTAAGTATGTAGTGTTATAATTTTATTCCTAACTATTAGACTAAATCAAAAGGTTTTCTATAATTATTTTTTTCTTTAAGGCTTATAATTTTACAACTTATAGGTGTATAAAAATTAAAATTTGTTTTACATCAATTCCAAATTCTATTTAAATACAGATAATTTAATTAAATTACTAACAAAGGAATAATAATGAAAAAAATAATTAGTTTTATTCTTGGTGCTGTAGTTGCTCTTAACTTATCAATGTCAGTTGCTAACGCTGCTGCTAAAGAAGTTAGAGTTGCATTCTTTTTAGAATGGCCTACTCCAAACCAAGAAGACAAAGTTAAAAAGATGTTTGATAAAGCTCTAGGTGTTCCAGTTAAATGGACTAACTTTTCAAACGGTGGTGCAATGACTGATGCTATGTTAGCTGGAGATATTGATATTTCTTACTCACAAGGCTTAGTGCCATTTATCAATGCTGTTAAATCAAAAGCTCCGCTAAAACTTGTAGATATTGCTATGGAATACGGAATGGGTGGAACAACTTGTGTTACATCTAATGCTTCTGGAATTACAAAAGCTAACGCTTCTGAATTAGAAGGTAAAAAAGTTGCTGTTCCTCTAGGAACAATGGCTGAGTATGTTTTTGATGAAAGTATGAAAGTTGTTGGCGCTGATAAAAGTAAAATGACAGTTATTCAAATGGATCCTGAAGAAGGTGCTGCTGCACTAGTTTCTGGTGATGTTGTAATGGCATGTTTATTTGGTGGAAATTCTATTAAAGCTGCAACTGCAGTTGGAAGTAGATTACTAACAGTTCAAGAAGCGCGTGATGCTGGTATCTTAGGTATTGACATTACATCTGTTACTGACAAATTTATGAAAGAGAACCCAGGTATGCTGAGAACTTTCATAGAAGTAACTCATGAAGCAAATGCTAGATATGCAGCAGGTAAAAGTGATTTAAATGTTATCGCTAAAGATGCTGAGATGAAGCTTGGTGATATGAAAGAAACTTTAAGCGGATTTAAATTTCTTACACCTGAAGAGACTGAAAAATCTATGACTTCTGGAAATCTAAGTGGATTTTTAAAAGGAATGGGTACTCCTAACGGAGCAGTTGATACAAGCTTTTTACCTCTTTAATTTAGAGAGTTAAATAAATTTAAATAGGCGCCAATTTAATAAATTGGTGCCTATTTTTTTAAAAAAATTCTAATATAGTATTGTCTTATGAGTGATTTAATTTCTCAGAATTTAAACATGATCTTTAAAACTCCTAAAGGAGAAACAGTTCATGCATTAAAAGATGTAAACTTTACACTTAAAAAAGGTGAACTTTTAACTGTTCTTGGTCCTTCGGGCTGTGGAAAAACAACTTTGTTAAACATTACTGCTGGATTTCTACGACCTACTTCTGGAGTTCTCACTCTTAACGGAAATGAAATTAATGGCCCTGGTGTTGAACGGGGAATGGTCTTTCAACAAGGTGCTTTATTTGAATGGCTAACGGTTGCAGAGAATGTTGACTTTGGTTTAAGAATGAAAAAAGAAGACCCAGTTAAAACTGCTAAGAAAGTTGAAGAATGGTTAAATATAGTAGGCCTACAAGGTTTTGGAAACACTCCTACTTATCAATTATCTGGAGGTATGCAGCAAAGAGTTGCTCTTGCTAGATGTTTAATTAATGACCCTGATTTAATTTTAATGGATGAACCGTTAGGAGCATTAGATGCATTAACCAGAGAGAAGATGCAGTCTTTAGTTTTAAAAATTTGGAAAGAAACAGGAAAAACAATTATCTTAATCACCCACTCAGTTGAAGAAGCTTTACTACTAGGTGAAAGATTATATGTAATGGCACCAAGACCAGGTCGTATCCATAAAGAATATAATCTTCCTTTTGCATCAATGGGTATTGATGGTGATTTAAGAGAGATAAAAAAAACACCTGACTTTGTAAGCACTAGAGAAGAAATTCTAACTATGATTTGGAATATGGAAGAAGAAATTATGGGTAAAGATATTTAGTATGCTAACAGGTATTATAACATTCGTAGTAATTTTTGCAGTTATTGGATCTATTTTGTATGGAAGAAAATTAGCAAAAACTGAAAAATTAGATGCTGTATTTGGTAATCCTGAAAGAGCTAAAGGTGGAGTTCATTGGGTTATTGTTGGTAGTAGTTTTTTACTATTAACTTGGCTTTACTATTCTTGGGATATGGCGAAATCATTTTATCCCCAGTCTGCAAATGAACTTTGTCAGGTTGCAAAAGTAAACGACTCTTTACTTTCGTTAAAATATTTATTTCCAATTGAAGAACGTGAATTTAAGAGTACTTCAATAATCAAAGGTGAAAACAAAAATATACAAAAACTAGCTAATGAAATTAAAAATTCACCCAATATAAGAGAGCAAGACAAAACTACTCTTTTAAAATTTATTGCAAAAACTCAACAATCAATTCCATTGTTAACCAATATTGACCTTTTAGAAGAAGAAACAAAAAGTCAAATTCGAGATTTAACAAATAGAATTACTTGGTTAACAGAAGATTTTCAAAAAATAAGCTATCCACCAATTAAAAGTATTGAAGAAGAGAACGCAAGAATTGAAGCTTTAAAAAAACAAGGGAAATGGGGAGCCTCTGCAACCGCTGTAGAAAATACAGTTGAAATACCAACTATTCCTGAAACAAAAATGGGTTTAAAATTTGATGCAGCTGCAAAAGAATTAACTCTTATTAGTAATGACTTTTTCAAAATAAGAAATCATAACTATAAATATAAACAGTTAATGAAAGAGATTAAGGATGAGATTAAAGCTTATCGATCTAGTTTAGATAATACCCAAGAAGTAGCTTCTGCATTAGCAAAAGATGTTTTAAAAATTGCTCGAAGAATCGAATACGCAAGTATTTTCCCACCTAATACTCTTGATGATATGCAAAAATCAATAATAGAGTTTGATGAAGTTCAAAAGAAAGAACAAGGTGTTTTAAGACTAGTTGATATTTTTTTATTTCCTGCTGGTACAATTGTTTCAAGTGGACCAAATTGTTCTGAACAAGGATCTGGAAGATGGTTACCAAAACCGTCTGATACCTTTAATAAATTTGTGCTACTCCTTAAACCCAGTATTGGATTTAAAAACGTACCTCTAATTTGGTATGAAATGATGGATGTAAGTAAAATAGTTGGTTTTATATTACCTGATTGGATTGCAGATGCTATGCCTGGGGCATATCCAATTCATAATGCTGATGGAACTGTTACTCCAAACTTTAAGAGTAAAGTCTTAAGTGTTGTTACAGGTGAGTTTAAATTATTTAAGATACCAGTTCCGATGGGTCATATCTGGGATTCTTTTTTAAGAGTTCTCCTAGGTTTAGTACTTGGAATTATTTTTGGTGTACCACTAGGATTATTTATGGGTTTAAACAGATTTGCTAAAGGATTTTTTGATCCATTAATTGAACTATATAGACCGGTACCCCCATTAGCTTGGGCTCCTCTAGTTATTACTGTATTTGGAATTGATAATGTTGGGAAAGTTTTCTTATTATTTATGGTTTCATTTTCAATTATGATCATCTCTGCTAGAGCAGGAGCTGCTGGTACGCAGTTGTCTAAAATTCATGCTTCACACTCACTTGGTGCATCTAAATGGCAAATATTAAGACATGTAATATTTCCAAACTCATTACCAGAAATTTTAACAGGGGTTAGAGTTGCTGTTGGAATGTGTTGGGGAACTTTGGTTGCAGCTGAATTTTTAGCCGGTACTACAGGTATTGGATTTGTTGAAAACGTTGCTAAAAAATACTTCCAATATGAAGTTATTTGGATCACTATTTTTGTAATGGGTATGTTAGGTTTATTATTTGATGTTGCTTTAAGAAAAATAATTGACAAAACAATTCCATGGCATGGTAAAGGTTAATCAAACTTTTATTAAACTATGAAATCTTCGAAATTAAAAAGAATTATTAAAGATATCTTTATTAAGTATAAATTAAACAAAGATCATGCCACTATTTGTGCTGAAGCCTTAATCAATGCAGAATTAGTTGGTGCTCCATCACATGGTTTATCTAGACTTAAGATGTACTGTGACCGTATTTCTAAAAAAGTTATTAATCCAAAAGCTAAAATTAAAGTTAAAAAAATTTCTCAATCCATTGCCCATGTTGATGGTAACAATAGTATTGGCTTTGTTGCAGCAGATACCGCTATTAAAACTGCTATAAACAATGCTAAAAAAACTGGAATTGGCTTAGTTGCAGTTAAGAATAGTGGTCATTATGGTTTATCTGGTTATTACGCAGAGCAAGCAGTTAAAAAAGGTTTAATGGTAATGATATTTACTAATGCACCTCCAGCAGTTGCACCTCATGGAGCTTTAAAAAGTTTATTTGGAACAAACCCTATTTGTTTTGGAACACCTACTGGATCAAAGGTTCCTTTTATTTTAGACACTTCAATCTCAATGATTAATAGAGGAAAAATTAGAGTTGCAGCAAGAGAAGGAACTAAAATTCCTGAAGGAGTTGCTTTAGATAAATTTGGTAAACCAACAACGGATCCTAAAAAAGCATTAGAGGGTGTTCAATTACCAATAGCTGGTTTTAGGGGCTCTGGATTAGCTTGGATGGTTGATATTTTAAGTGGTGTATTAACAGGTGGTAATCATGCAGGTAGAGTTAAAGATCCATTTACCGATTTTAGTGGTCCACAAAATATTGGTCACCTATTTTTTGTTTTAAAGCCTAATTTATTTGTCGGAAATTCTTTCAATAAAAGAATAAAAGACAATATCAAAACTATAAAAAGACTTCCCAAGATAAAAGGTGTTAAAGAAATTCTTTACCCAGGACAAAGTAAGTTTAATAGGTTTAAAAGTAATCTTAAAAAAGAAATTAATATTTCAAAAGCTGTTTTAAAAGACTTGGAATATTTACAAAGTATCTAACTATCGTACAGATCTTGAAAACTTTACAAGATCATTAACAAGAAGTTCAGGTTCCTCAAGGGCTGCAAAATGTCCACCCCTCGGCATCTCTGTCCATTGAGTAATATTAAACATTCTATCTACATAAGATTTTGGTGGCCACTCAGACATTTCTGCTGGAAAAATTGCTGCAGCTGTTGGAATTTCTATTTTTTTAAAATCTTTAGGAAAAAAACGTCCACCCTCTTCTCTTCTTCCGTAATAAATCCAAGTAGCTGTGTTGAAAGTTTTTGTAACTACATAAACCATAATATTAGCTAAGAGTGTATCTTTTGAATAAACACTTTCAATATTGTTATCTTTTAAATCAGACCATGAGTACATTTTTTCAATAATCCATGCTGCAATTCCAACAGGACTGTCCATCATTCCATAACTTAAAGTTTGAGGTTTAGTTGCTTGTTGAGTTCTATATCCATCCTGCATTGTTTGGTCTGTATTAAATCTTTGTTGCCATTCTTCCTCTTGTTTTGTTTGTGGACCATCAGGGTGGCGCATTGTTAAACAATTAATGTGAATTGCCTTACATGATTTTGAATGATCATAACCAATCCAGTTTGCAATAGTTGCTCCCCAATCACCTCCTTGTGCTAAATATTTTTTATAACCAAGGTTTTCTGTCATCAATTTATTTAAAGTATTGGCTATTTTTCTTGGTCCCATGGGTCTTGAAGGTCTCCCAGAAAAACCAAAACCAGGTAATGATGGGACCACTACATCAAAGGCATCGTCAATGTTTCCACCAAATTTTTCAGGGTGTGCAAGTCTTTCTATAATATGTAAAAACTCAATTACCGATCCAGGCCATCCATGCATAAGAAGTAAAGGTGTTGGGTTGGACCCACTTCCCTTTTCATGAATAAAATGTATTTCGATATCATCTACAATAGTTGTGAAATTTGGAAATTGATTTATTTCTGCCTCATGTTTTCTCCAATCAAAATCTTTAATCCAATAATTTGAGATCTCTTTCATATAATCAAGATTACTTCCATATTTCCAGCCACCATCATCTGGCATTTCATGCCATGGGTAATTTTTTACTTTAGTGTATATTTCTTGAAGTACTTTATCGGGAATATCTAATTTAAAAGGCTTAATCATTATCAATTTACAGTATATACTTTTTAAAAATTCAGACTAAATATACCTCATGCTTTCAAATAAAGAAATTGTTTGTCCTAATAACCTTCTGGATCATGCACATAAGAAAAAAGGTGTTAATGCTGCAATCGTAAATGCAGGGTTGCCTTTACCAATGCTTTCAGTTCAAGATGCTGTTAATGAAAATTTAATAACACCTATCTTTATAGGGAATAAAAAAGAAATTCTTAAATGTGCTGAAGATTTAAAATGGGATATTTCAAAATTTGAAATCATTGATGAACCTATTGAAAATAATACTGCTGCTATTGCTGCAAAACTTGCTAGCCAAGATAAAGTAAAAATTATTGTTAAGGGTCATATTCATACAGATGTCTTAATGAAAGAAATTTTAAAAAGAGATTACAATTTACTTGGTAAAACTAGACTTAGTCACATATGGCATATGACAAATACTAAAGATGACAAGCCACTTATAATTACTGATGGTGCTTTAAATGTTTTACCCAATGTAAAAACAAAAATGCATATTTTAAGAAATGTAATTGATTTTTCAAACCGTATAGGAATTGAAAGGCCCAAAATTGCAGTTCTATCAGCAACAGAAGAAATTTTAGATAGTGTACCAAGCTCTATCGATGCAGATGAAATTACAAAACTTGCAAAAGAAGAAAATTTAAATGCTGATGTTTTTGGTCCCTTGGCATTTGATAATAGTATTTCAAAAAAATCTGCCGCTATAAAAGGTGTTAAAAATATTGTAGCTGGTAATGCAGATGTATTGCTAGTTCCAAGTGTTGAAACCGGAAATAGTTTGGTTAAAATGATGATTTATTTTATGGGAGCTTGTGCAGCTGGTGTAGTAGTAGGTGGTAAAGTTCCAATAGTAATTACTAGTAGATCTGATGAAGCACAAGCTAGATTAGCCTCTATTGCTGCAGCTGTTGTTGCTTTAGACTAATTCTTCATTGAAATAATGGCATTAATGTTTTAAATAAAGCTTCAAAATTAGAGAGGGAAACAATGGCTATAACGTACTTAAAAAAATCACCAAAAACATCGTCAACGGACGATACTAAAACAACTGGAATTGTTCAGGATTT
>Ga0209138_1001596_pt1 | contig 19071 bp, 21 predicted proteins | sample SaaInl3SG_22_DNA_FD_184645 | JGI IMG/M metagenome (GOLD analysis project Ga0209138, IMG submission 184645) | Marine microbial communities from expanding oxygen minimum zones in the Saanich Inlet - ESP_153SG_22_DNA (SPAdes) (version 2) | ecosystem: Environmental > Aquatic > Marine > Intertidal...
TCCCTGCGGGTTGTACGATGGCCACGGCACGCAAGTATGGACGACCCCAGCGTTTGCTGGCAATCAGGTTTTCATCCCTGAATCCTTGCCCGCGGGCCCCTACGTTCTCCATAGCACTGATGTGGGAATGGGTTGGCGACTCCTTGTTCAGTAGTCCATTCGGGATGCCGAGTGAAACTGTTGTCTTTGAGGATTTCCAGCTTCATGCCACGAACACCCGCCCACCGGCAGATCAAGCTCAGAGAGAGCTCATCTGGCGATGTCGGAATGGGTTTCGCTCGAAAGGTGGTGTTCAATGCTCGGCTCATTCGAACCGATCAGCTCGTCCATGGATTCGTCCATGATCTCTAATGGGGAAAGATGTGATTCCCTGTGAAAACATGTGACTTCTTCACCCAAGCCAATCAGTTCAATTTCAGCGCAAGTTGAGCCTGAAACCCCAGTAATCCCTGATAAACTATGTGACAAAGAATTCACACTAAGTGGAGCCGGCGGATTTTGAACCCCTTTCTCAAAGCCCCAACCTACTTGATTCTACAGGGTCTGCCAAGCATCGTCCATGCGTTTGTCCATGTTTGCAACTTCCAGTCAATGCAATGTCAAAAGATTTGTGTTGGCCATGTCCGAGCCAGTATCGAACTTTGCTTTAAGAAAGGATTTAGCAAGGCAACACTGGGCTCTTCCTTCACTCTCTACTGAGAAAAAAAGAAATACCGTTCAGTTCGATCCAAGCGACACACAGCCTGGTTCCTCATATTCCAGAAAAGAGAACTGAAGCATCGTGATGATTGATCCCCCCAGGTGATATTCTGACCGCATGCACGCTCAAAGAAACCCGACGGTCTACAGCCAAAAGCACTTTCATTTTGCTACCCCCTACCCCCATCAAGCGTCTTCCTCGCTGTTTGAATAGCTGTCTGCCAGCTGGTCCATGCACCAATCCTCAAAGCCTTTCACTGTCAGGTATGCCAGCACCACAGGGTCAGTTGTCTTCGCAAAAAGCATTGGGTCTGAGTGGTCAATGAAGTGATCCCAGAGTCGATTGAGATCCAGGCTCAACACTTCAGCCGTTGCAAGCACAGTCCCATCTGTATGAAATGAAAGCATCTTTTCTGCGATGTCTCTCACCATTGCATGTGCTGTGGATTGCTGTGCTGTTTCCTCTTGCATCTCAGCTCTTCTCATGGGCCTCACGGCCTGACTTGACTGCGTGGTGGTGGGTGCACAGGGATTGAAATGGTCCATGCCAGAAGTCACCTCCTGCCCTCACTCGCTTGATGTGGTCTACCACGGTGGCCTCTCGAATCCGTCCCTTGCTCTCGCACCACTGACACAGCGGCTGAGAACGAAGGACAGACTCTCTGAGGCGTTGCCAGGCAGCTGTCTTGTACCTGGGATCTCTTGGCGCTTTCCTGCCCTGTTGGGCTGGTCGCTTGGTCTTCCAGGGACGCTGTGGCTCTTTGCGGATGATCGTTGGCATCTGGGGCAAAGCTCACAGATGGGCTCACCGTATACCAGCACAATCGAATGACATTCCTGTCACACCATGATTCTTTGATGTGGAATCTCTTTACACAAAAAGAAGACCCTCTGGGTAGGGTCTTCTCTTATCTCTGAGAGATGGGCGCATGTACGTACGTGCGTACGTGTGTGTGAGGGTCAGTCCTTGTTGACGTTCCTTCCAACGTCTGTCATCCAGCTGAGCTTGTTGATCTGCTCCAACCTCTTCCTCATTTCACTGCCCCACTTCTTCATGGCCTTGTTCTCCTTCCTCAGCTCCTCCAACTCCTTCTTCTCGCCCTTAGCCTTTTCATATTCAACACGCAGATCATCCAATTCAATCTTCAAGTCAAGCGCCCTCCTCTCAGCCGTCATCCTGCGCTCTCTCTCCTGCTGCTCCATCTGCCCCAGCTTTCTCCGTGTACGCATCAGCATCTCCTCAAAGTCAGCACCACCACCTTCCAACCGCTTCTCATCCCTCTTGCCCAGCCCCTTCAAGATGCTTGGCCTGTTCAAGAACTTGGCTTCCCCTGCAACTGTGACTCTTTTACCGTCGGGACCAAAGCAAGCCACGTCAAGTCTTTTGATTCTTCCTGGACTCAGTGTGATGTCCATTGTTGATGGATAGCCCAAATAAACCTGAAGCTCTTGAGATTTAATGTGCTCACCCGCCCAATTTGACACATCCCAAGGTGCTGGGTAATCAATGCCAATTTCAATGCCTTGAACCCTGCATTCATCTCGGAACTCACCCCGCTTCTGCTTGTCTGCAGGTTCGGCAATGACCCTCCAACGCGCTTCCTGGAGATAGAATCCCAGGCGCTTCCAATCCAAGCTAACACCCCGCGCATCCAAGGAATTCAAGAGAGACGCAATGAAGTAATCCGTGGTGAATTGTTCGGTGCGCACCTTACCTGCTCCACCCTCAGCTGTGGTGCCAAGGATCTGAAAATTCCAATACACCTGTGATTTGCCTGTCAACTCCTCCAAGGCATTCCTGGTGGTGCGGAAGTTGTATTCCAAATCCGAATACACTGCAAGAGCCACCTGACGATTGATCTCCTTCAGTGGGTCTTTCCCCAATGGAAGGTTCCCATTGCCAATGTTGTTCAGCACAATCTTCCTCCATGCACAAAATTGGAAGAAGGTGTCCGTCTGCATGTGCCCCTGCTTAGTCAGCTTCACATTCGGCAGCGGTGGCCTGGTGCTCAGACTGCTTATGATGTTGGAATTGTCCATGTGTTTTCTAAATTCTGACACAAAGATAGGGAGTGTTGACCAAATGTCAACAACTCAATAGCTTTTCTGTGTTCGAATTAAGAAAGATGCTTGTATCTTTGTCGTCGAGCTGACCCCAAGTTACTAAAAAGCGACACAGAAGCAACCCCATCAACGGGATTGCTTGGACTCCTCAGCCCTAAAATTGAAAAGCTGTATTGAATGACATATTACACATTGAAAGAAGCCGCAGAGATGCTCAGGATGAATCCAGAGGTGGTGCGCAAAGCCATCAGTGACCAAAAGCTGGGGGCATTTCGCAAAGGTGGAGGCAAGGGGCCCTACCTGCTGACCCAGAAGCACATTGATGCCTACCTGGTGCCAGCGGGAGCTGAATGGGCAAAGCAGCGAAACAAGTAAGAAAATCAAAGCCCACAAGGATGACAGTCGTTGGCATTCGGGCACTTTTAAAAAGGATGGAAAATAAGTTACCCACCCCACATCTCCAGAAGGAGGTGAACAAGCTTCTTGAGCAAATTCAACTGCTGCAGGAGCAAATGATTGCAACTCCTGAAAGCCAGGAGCCGCCAAAACCAAAGAAGACCAGAGACCATGGGCACACACGCTTGCAATGGGACGAGGTCGAGGCATTTGCAAGGCTTCTGCTATTGCAACAAATTACCAACCATGACCTCCCAGAAGTCTGGCTGGCTGCGGAAGTGCCCAATCAAATCATGGACATCAAGCCGCAATCAAAGCAATTGATTGAAGTGGAGCTTCCTGTGTTTATGGACCGCATTGAGCGCGTCTACAACCAATGTGCCCCAACCATTGGCTGCAGAAAGGAAAACGTCGAGAAAATCAGCCTTCTGTACGCCATGATCATCTGCCACTGCATGCTGAAGCCAATGATGACTACAGCATGCATTGCCAACAATATGCGCCACATGGGTGTGCTTGGTGATGAAAGCAGCTCCTACTTGTTAGGATGCGATATCCCAGAGCTTCTTGCATCAGATCAGCCTGACAAGCCAAACAAAAAGCGCAAAGCCGCTTTGAATTGGATCAAGGAGCGAATGGTGGAGCTTCAAACATCTGGAATCCTTGAACGCATGGAAGACAAATACCCTCCAGCCATTGGCAATCCCTGGGCTCAGTTCCAAAAGAAGTGCACTACCTGGACGCTCTCAAGTCAATCTTCTCAAAATCAATTTCCCCTCTTCTGATGACGATGCTTCAAAACCTTTGGCCCAAAGCCAACCGAAACAACGACAGCCTCCACCGTGAACTTGTCACAGCCGTGATGGACATCCTCAAGCACCAACGTGCTGAGGGTGCCACCACAGGGCTCATGATGACGCGGATCCAGGAGACCAATCCAAGCTTGGCCAAACGCATCGTGAAACGAAGTGCCACAAGCTTTGACAGAGAGCGCATTCAATACTTCAAGACGGTCCTTGGACATGCTTTGGATGAATGGCAAGCTCTTGGGCAGGTGCATTGCGATCAAAACGGCAAGCGCATCATGGACGGTGATGAGAGGAGCGTACCTGTATGGCGTACCCAGGAGGATTGGGTTGCCTTTGCCAAAGCTGGCAAGTGGATGCTCAAAGAACACCGCAAAAATGGCCTTCCTGAATACTCGGAGCGCTTGAGAAATTACCTCAAGACGTGGACTCCTTCACCAAAAAATCAAACTACATGACAGCAATCCCAAACATGAACGGCCCAACCCGCATCCAAGGCCTAACCAAAGCAAATGCAAGGCAGCTGGTGCAACTCGTTGAAATGGTGGCTGAAGAAGCCGGCATTGAATCGCGGTCAATCTATGGGCCGGATCAAGATCAATTTGCCGTGGCTTTCCGTCGGGCACTTTGGTGGTGCTTTCGTGAAGGCTACCTGATGACCTATGAAAACATCAGCAAAATTTTCAAGAGCGCTAATGGAGGCCATTTCAATTACTCCAGCATCATGGCTGGGTGCAACAAAGTGCGCACGGAGGGCCTGATGGTTTGGAGTGAGCGCAAAAGCACATGGGTGGAGCGCGCCACAGGCATCCCTTCACCTGAGCCCAGACTGCGGGAAGCGCTGCAGATTGTGGCTGCAATATGGAACGAAGAAAACCCAAATAACCAATTACATACATGGAAAAACTAAGTGTGACAATCAGCCTGGATGCGATCGAAGAGGATCACATCTGGACAAACAAAAAAGGTGAGCGCTGCATCACCTGCGACCTTGTAAACAAACCAACTACCTGGCCAGACGGCAATGAGTCTTGGGGCTTCATCTCCCAATGGTGGAAGGATGAGACGCTACCTCCAGGCCAATATGCCAAGGGCAAAATCCTTGGGAATGTCAAAGTGATAGGCTTCAAGAAGCAACCTGCGGCAAGCAAAGAGGATGATCACTCCAACTCCTCGCCATTCTGATGGCGGCGAAGAAGACGCTTGATGCAAACGGCCTCCATGATTTTCTTGTGGGGGCCGTTGCTTCTTCAGGCATAGCCTCTGGCCTTCCTGTATTCTGGGCCATCGGCTACTTGGCAAAAGTTGCAAGCACCGCATCCGTGCATGTCACCCTTGAAGAGCTCCAGAAGCTGACGGGGTTTGACAGGAAGCAACTCACTGCAGCTGTGAAGGCAATTCGGAATGCTGGCCACCGCGTGGAATGGCACAGCAAGGAAGACTGCACCGTGACCATTGACAGAAAGAAGGGCCTCAAGCTCATGAGTCCATGGCTTGTGGAGGAAGAAGATGCTGTTGATATGAGTCCCGTCCTGGATCGCTTGAATGAGCTCCTGGGCAGCTCCTACAAAATGACACCCAAAGTGGGCAGCCTCCTTCGCTCTCGCATGAGATCGGATGGGATGACCCTTGAAGAGCTTCAGCATGTGGTGAATGTGAAGGTGCAGCAATGGAAGGGAGATGAAAAGATGGAGCCCTTTCTGCGTCCGTCAACTCTGTTTGGCACAAAGGCCATTGAATACGCCCAGGAAAGGATGCGGGAAGACATCTCAGAGGAGCAGATGGTGAGCAAGGAAGACCTGTCAAACATGTTTGCAGGATGACAGAGCAGCCCATCATCACAAACCCTCTGGACCACGGTCTTGAGGTGGAGCGAATACGCAGCAGCGTACCCAAGGGTGGAGCCTATGCAGGTTGGCAATCCTTGGATGAAATCTACACAGCAAAGAAGGGCTTTCCCTTGGTCATCTATGGTGCACCACACAGCGGCAAGTCAGTCTTCATGCTCAACATGTGCGTGAACCTTTCGAGGCAACATGGATGGAAGCACCTCATCTTTTCAAGTGAACAGGGCACGGTTGCAGACTTGATTCTGGAGGTGGCTGAGATCTACCTGAGAAAGCCGCTGCGGATCTACACCGAGCGCGGCAATGAGAGACTTAATGTGGCCACAGAGGCAGAGCATATCCACGCCCAGACATGGGTGGCTGAGCATTTCCGATTCATTGACCCTACGCATCCAAGGTGTCAGCATTTCACCCTTGATGATTTCCACACCTGGTGCGACGAAGCAGAAGCCGATGGCTTTGCAGCTGATGTCACTGTATTGGACCCGTTCAATGATGTGGAGATGGACCTACCTCGGCACGGAGGAAGGCAAGACTTGTGGCTCACGTCGGTGCTGAAGACAGCAAGAGATGTGGCGATGAAGAAGGACCGCCTGGACATCCTGGTGAATCACATTGCCCAGCAGCAGAGCACTATGGTCTCTGAGCGTGGCAAACGCTTTGCACCTCCCGCTTTGATGAACGAAATGAATGGTGGCGTTGCTTGGAGTAGGCGGGCCTTCACCGTGCTTCTTGTGTACAGGCCACCAGGCAATGATCAACTCAAATTTGGCAAGCACAAAGTGGTCACCGCTGAGTCTGAGAGCTGGGTGATCTGTCAAAAAGCAAAGCCCAAAGGCACCGCAGAGCTTGGCCAGGCCATCCTTTACTACGACAAAGAAAGCGGGTGCTTCTATGAGCGCACCGATCCATCCGACTTCACACAGCGGCTCTTTGCTGGTGACCTACAATCCAAAAGAGCATGATGAATCCACTTGAACGAATACAAGCCAGGCTTCTCCTCGGAATACAAGCCGAACTGATTGCATGCTTTCTGGAGGAGGACCACAATCTGACCCCAGAGAAAGAAGCCAATTGGCGGAAGCTGATGGACACCTTGACCAAAGTGAATCTGTGCTTCCATGACATGGAGGAAGAAATGACCCGCACGAGAAATGACCTTGGTGATCACCGCATGCGCGTATTGGAAGACGCTGAGCGAATTGGCCAACTGAAGCACCAGGTTGATGCCCTGAAAACAGAAAGCAAAAACATCAAAGAGAGCCTTCAAAAGGCCATTGACCTACTTGAATCCAACCAAATCAACCCCACCAAACTATGGCGAATCTAACCGCAGAAGAAAAGGCTTTCATGAATGGCCTCTTCAATCAATATGGCCTGAATCAAGATGACATCTTTAGGCACCAACACTTTGTGATCATCAAGAGGCAAGGCATAGAAAAAATCATGGCAAAGTCAGGCATCACTCTGCAGTACGATGTGGAAGGATGCTCTGAGAAGTACGCAGCTGTGAGGTGCGTTGCCACCAATCTCTCTGACCAAAGCATCACAACCTTTGGCAGCGCGTGTCCTGAAAATTGCCGCAGTCCTTACTTCCTGGAGATGGCTGAGAAAAGAGCCAAAAGCAGAGCTGTCCTCATGCTGTGTGGCCTCTATGCCAATGGAGTGTATTCGGAAGTGGAAGAGGCCCACATTGACCGCTGAGAGCCCAATTGACTTCTTTGATCCCAGCCTCACTCCCTGTCCTAATGGACTGCGCAGGAGGTGCATGGCACTTCTTCATGATGCTTCCCTGGAAAGGGCTTGCAAGGACGATCTGGAAGACCGCATTGAGGACCCAGAGATGACCGAAGCTGAGGGCTTGGAGTTGGCTTCCTATTTGGAGCAGCACAAGAAGCAGCTTGATGAATTCTATGCGCCCAGCCAGAAGATGATTGGGGCTCACATTAGGAAGATATGTGGGCTCTGATTAAAGTCCAGCAATCTCCTTCACCATCATGGCGGTGTCATGGGCATTCAGGTTCAGGTACTTGTTGAATTCACTTTCCACCTTGTGACCTGTCATGCTCATGACTGTCTTGGTGGGCAATCCTTTTCCCACCAGGTAGGTGGCAAAGGTTCTGCGGGCTGCATGGCTTGTGACCAGCTCCCACTGCTCCACCTCTTGCATCTTCCTCTGGCCATTGTCATCCAGGACAGGCTTCAGCATCTTCTGATCAAATAACCCGCACAGCTTGGCTCCCTTTCTTAGGAGCTTGTTGAACCTTGTCAGAGCACCAATGTCTGGCAGCTTGCCATCATGCCTGGCAGCAACTTTGTGCACCAGGTCCATCACAGGTACAGTCACAGCAGCATCTGTCTTCTTCATGTGCACATTGAAGGTGTCCCTCTTTGGGTCTTCATTGTACTGCTGAATGATCTGCGGCAAATCCGATACCCGCACCCCTGTGGTGCACTGCACACAGAACAGGTCTCTGGCCTTCTTCACTCCCGTCCTCGGAGCACCGCCCTGGGCAGCTGGTGTGTCTGGCACATCCCAATCAAGAAAGGCATCCAGCTGTTTCTTACTCAAAGCAAAGCGCAGCACATCAGCCTCCTTCACTGTCCACTCTGGATGCAGATGGTGATCAAAGCTGTGAATGCCTTCACTCCTGGCTCTGGTGATCCATCCTCTGACAGTCTTCACCCATCGGCCAATGGTACCCTCAGATGTTCTTGTGGTTTGGGAGTAGCCTTTGCGGAAGTAATTGGCGGGCAGTGAAGCTCTCCATTGACGCATCTTCCTGCAGAAGCTGGCATCCATGTTCTCCCAACTAAGGTCTTCATCTTCGCTGGCAGCAAAAGCCTCCAAGATCAACAAATCACTCTGGTACTTCTTCTTGGTTGCAATGGCCCCAGCCTTGGAGCCTCCAGGCATTGGGCGCGTGTCAAAATCATCAATGAATTGAGTCACCCAGGGAAGGAAGTCCATCTTCGTGCCACGCACAGGGTCCAAGTCTCCCTCCAGAAAAGCTCTGAAATCAGATGCAGTGAAGCCAGGCTTGAGGTGTTCCAACTTTTGCCAAGACTGCTCAAGTCGCTCACATTTTCTGGCCAAATCGCTGTGGATTCTTTTGAGCTCCTCATTTTTAGAAAGGCGCTTGACCTGCTTCCTATCACTGTCCCAATGTTTCAGCTCAATGCTGTTCCCAGAGGCTTGCTCGTAGCGTTGACCATTCCAATTCAGTCTGATCTTCAGATTGCCTCTTCCATTGGGTCTTTTGAGAAGGTAGATGGATGCTTGCATGATTCCTTTTGATGTGCTAAATGATTCCTCGAATGATTCCTTTGCCGCATGGGATCACCTTGGAAGATGTTGGAAATACTGAAGGACGCTCCTCCGTCAATTCCCTTGGTATTGCTGCAAGTTAGGGCACAAAAAAGCCCGCACCGTAAAGGATGCAGGCTATTTATTCACATTCTACAAGGTGGAGCCGGGGGGAGTCGAACCCCCGTCCAAACAAGGCCACACCGGAGTTTCTACATGTTTATCTCGTGATTGATTGTCGGCTGAAGGCTGACCACGAGCAGCCCACCAATCAGCGTAGTCCAGTGAATTTCGCGCCGGGCGTCGGACACACCCTTAGCTAGTCCCATTTACCTGATACCCGCTGTGACGACGAAAGGGTCCGTACGTCGCCACTGGGTAGCTCGTTCCGCCATCTAATGACTGGAATTAGGCCGATCGACTGAGTCGATTAGGCTGCGAGCGCGTAGGAAGTGTTGTCATTTCTGACTGGAGATTTGAGATTCACGAGCCACTTCTCCAAAGGCTCGACATGCTTCCCCGATTTGGTCATCTTGCTGTCAAATCCAAAATCGGCCCCAAAATTCAAAGAACATCCGCCGTTCAGAGCGGACCTCAAAGCTACCCCAGGGCGAGAGGATTTGGAAACTTCGGTTGAAAAAGCTTATCTTATTGGAAATCAATGATGACTGAGATGGGTATTTCAATATTTGACTGGATGTGGATTTCGTTCATCGTCATTGCCACGGCTGGATCGATCGCATACGGCGCCGTCGCTGGCCGGAAAAGCGTCAACAAGCAGATTACGAGGCTCCTGGAGCGCGCGGAAAATCAGAGGCTCCGCAAAAGGTATTGGAAAGCCATTGCGAAGGGAAAAGAACCCCCAGCCATAGCACCTAAAAAGGACTGACACGTCGCACGCCAATTCGGCCATGGGCTTGCTACATTTGGTCTTATGAAGATTGGCGTTGTGCGCGAAGGCAAAGTGCCGCCTGACCAACGGGTGCCCCTCACCCCTGCTCAATGTGCGGAATTGAAGCGGCTTTACCCTGTGGTTGAGCTGGTGGTGGAAGCGAGCGAAGTGCGCCGCATCACGGACGACGAATACCGCGAAGAAGGCATTGAGGTGGTCGACACGCTGGTGGGTGCAGACTGCGACGTCCTCTTGGGCGTGAAAGAAGTGCCCCTGGACCAGTTGATCCCCGACACGACCTACTTGTTCTTCAGCCACACCTACAAGCTGCAGCCCTACAACGCCAAACTCCTTCGCACCGTCGTCGACAAGCGCATCCGCCTCATCGACTACGAGTTGATCAAGCGCGCGAGCGGCAAGCGGGTCATTGGGTTTGGCCGGTGGGCCGGCATCGTGGGCGCGTACAACGCGCTGCGGGCGTGGGGACTTCGGCACGGAACGTTCGCGTTGCCAAGGGCAATCGAGTGCGAGGACATGAAGGACATGTTGGGGCACGCCAAAGCGGTGGACTTGCCTTCCGACATGAAGATTGTGCTCACAGGCGGAGGCCGCGTGGGCATGGGAGCGCACGAACTCTTGACCGCTTTGGGGCTGCGCGAGGTTCACGCCGACGCGTTTCTGAAGGAAGACTTCAACGAGGCCGTCTTCACACGCCTTGACGTGGGTCACTACAACGCGCGACGGGACGGCCGTGCCTTCGAGATGAGCCATTTCATCGCCGACCCCACGGAATTCAAGAGCACATTCATGCGCTACGCGGAAGTGGCCGACCTCTACATCGCAGGCCATTATTGGGCGGAGGGCTCCCCCTTCCTGTTCACCCGCGACGACATGAAGCAAGAATCGTGGCGCGTGAAAGTGGTTGCGGACGTCAGCTGCGACATTGACGGCCCCGTCGCGTGCACAATTCGTCCGAGCACCATCGCCGACCCGCTTTACGGTTACGCCCCATCCACCGAGAGCGAATGCGCCTTCAACGACCCCAAGGGCATCACCGTCATGGCGGTGGACAACTTGCCGTGCGAATTGCCGCGGGATGCGAGCCTTGGGTTTGGGAAAGAAATGATGGCCCACGTCATCCCGCTTTTGATTGGGGGCGACCGGGACAACATGATCACGAACGCGACGGAGACCACGTTGAGCGGAGAGCTTGCGCCGAAGTACCGCTACTTGCAGGACTACATCGAGCAGGCCTAAGCCGGCGGATTACTGGGCGACAAAAACGTAGGTCAGGCGCCCTTCTTGACGCTTGGGGGCGTCGGAAGACGCGTTGAAGCGAGCGCGACTTGCGCTTCGCAGGGCTGCGGCCCCAAAACAACTTTCAGGATCGCCCTGAACGAGCCGGGCCTCCACAACGCGACCGTCAGCAGCGACTTCGATGGCGACTTCGACTTGGGCGCCACCCACGCACGTGTAGCCAGGCACGTCGAGGTCTCGGCCTGAACGTCCAGGAAGGCTGTAGCGAACCGTGACGAGCCCGTCGTATTGCGCGTCCCACTTCTCGTAGGTCTGCCCCACCTCCTGGCGTGTCACGTCCGCTTCTCCTGCCGTCTCGAATTCCTTTTCTTCGGCGCCCAAACGTTCAAACTCGGCGGCTTCCATCGCGCGCAGCTCGGCCTCGACTTGCGCGGCGAGTTCTGCTTCAGAGGGACCATCGTCGGAGCTTGAGCGGGCCTCGGAGGAAGCGGCGGATTCAGCGTTGGCGCGGAGGTTGGCGACTTTCTCGGCCATTTGGGCTCGAAGCTGGTCCTCAAACGACTGAGGTGCTTCAGTCACGAGATCCTCGGCATCCAACATGGTGACCTCCGTGAATTGCTCACTCGGCGGAACGACTTCACTCACTGGCAAAGCCACAAGCGCACCCAACACGGCCACGTGGAGCAACAAGGTATAGAGCACGGCCTTGCGAACCAGCCCCATGCGTCAGTCGTACGAGAAATTGGTTTCGAGCTCCCAACGCGTCTTGGTGATGCTCTGGTCGCCGCAGAAGTAATACGTGCCCGTCTTCATAACCACTTTGCGGTACCGCTTGACGACGTCGCCTTGGCGCACGGTGCGCATGATGACAAGTCCGTTTTGGATGTCGTAGCTGGTTTCCTGAACGCCTTGTGGAATGTCGCGGTCCTCAGGAGAAAGTCCGACGGGAACACCACGCTCCTTCGACGCTTCTACCGTCATGTCGAGGTCGAGCAAGGCTCCCTGGGATTCGTTTTTCAATCGCGCGGAACTCTGAGCCTTGAGGGCTTCGTCGGCTTGTTTCAACGCCTCAATTTCAGCCAATTGGGCAGCCCGCTTCAGGCGGTGCTCTTCTTCTCTTCCCTCGTAGGCCTGCCCCACTTCGCGACCTGTCGTGCCGCGGGTCCCGTTGTCCAAAGACAAGACGCTCCGACGAGCGTCGCGTGCACGGTCATTGGCTTCGGCATTCCAGCGTTCGGCCTGCATGGACACCTCGTACTTCACGTCTTGCACCTCAGCCGCCATGGCCTGACGCTCCGATTCCAACGCCTGGCGGTAGTAAGCCTCCGCCTCGTCCTCGGCTTTGCTCGATCGTTGAGAAAGGCTCTGGGCCCTGGCTTGGGCCTGGGCTTGGCGATCCCGCTTCTCGGCTTCTCGAGCATCTTGGCGAGCATCCCATTCGCGCTGGCGTGCCTCGCGCTCGCCTTTTTCCGCGTCAAGCAGAGCCTGTTGTTCCGCAGAGTTGGCCTCGAGTTGAGCTTGTCGCTCTGCAGCTTCCGCCTCGCGTTGCGCCTGGCGAGCTGCCGCAGCGTCGTCGCCTGCCTGAACTTGCGCCGCTCGTTCGGCCGCCTCCTGTTCTGTCCGATCTCGGGCCGCTTGATCCGCTGCCTCTTGCGCACGCGATGCATCTTCCTCAGCAGCCCTGTCGCGGGCTTCTTGATCGGCACGAGCCTGTTCTTCTGCCTGTTCCGCGGCAAGCTCCGCGTCGCGCGCTTCTTGCGCCTCACGTTCAGATCGCGAGGCAGCCTCAGCCGCTTCACGAGCTGCATTCTCCTCCGCTTGACGCGCCGCTTCATCTGCCGCAGCCGCAGCCGCTTCCACTGCCGCCGCAGCCTCCTCGGCTTGGCGGAGGACGTCGAGCTGGGCGCTGACGCGATCTAGACCTGCCTGAGCAGCCGCATCACCTGGCTTGAAATCCAAGGCCTTCTCGAATTCGTCCTTGGCGTCGTCCCAACGCTGCCGCGCCTCAGCACGGTCCGCATCTTCCATGGCGTTGTCGTAGCGCATCTGAGCACGCTCCATGTCGTCTGCCAACTCGGCCAAACGATCCAATTCGTCGTCGATGCGGCGACGCATGTCGTTGGTGTGGTCCAAATCGAATTGGATGCGGCCACTTCGATCGTCGAAGGATGCAATGCCAATCGGCGTTTCCATGATGCCTTCGTCAAAACCTTCAATGGTGTCGAACAACGACATGTCCAAATCGAACATGAAGCCGTCGCTTAGCTGACCTTCAGGAGTTTGAGCACTGTTGATGGCCACGCGCTTCGAAATCATGCCGTCGGAGCTGAAGACGATGACGTAGTTGTGACGGAGAGGCAAGTCCAAGAAATACTTTCCATTTCGATCCACCTGAATTTCGTCGAACGCCGATCCATCCTGCAAGACCGAAACCATCACGTTGTCCAACCTCTCCTTCGTGTCTTCGTGCTTCAGGCTACCGCTAACGACCAGCGATTCGGATTGAGACCACGCAGAGGTGGCAAGGAACAAAAAGCACAGCACAGCAAAGACCCCTTGAATCCAAGGGCGCCGTGCACGGGTTGGTGTCGCGTAGGTTTGCATCATGGCAGGCAAGCCGAAAAATACGGGTTTCCCACCAAAACGGGGTCAACCGCCTTCAGGTTTCAGTTTTTGGGAAATCAAAGGTTGGCTGACGGGACTGGACGCCGTCGTGCTCGGAGCCGGACTCGTGGGCATCAATGCCGCACTCCGGTTGAAGGAACGACACCCCTCCTGGCGCATCGTCGTGTTGGACCGGTCAACCTTTGGGGGCGCCTCGAAGAGAAACGCGGGATTTGCCTGTTTTGGGAGCCCTTCAGAGCTACTCGACGATTGGAAGACGCTCGGCGCAGAGGCCACAATCGACCTCGTTCGGATGAGGTGGGATGGCCTGTTGGCCTTGCGAACCGCATGGGGGGACCGTGCGTTGGGCTACCGCCCCTGTGGCGCGGTGGAGGCGTTCACGGACTCCGTCTTGATGGAGTCCTGCCAAGCCATGTTGCCCGAGCTGAATGACGCCTTGGAAGGCATCGTGGGGGGCGCGGCGTTTCAACACTCCCCCTCCGCATGGGGCATGCATGGCTTGGCCGGCGTCATACACAGCCCTTTTGAAGGGGATTTGGACACTGCTCAATTGGGGCACGTTTTGAACCGCGCCCTTCACGACGCATCCATCCCCACGTTCAGCGGTCTTGACGTCGAATTGCTTGAACCAACCGACAACGGATGGGCCGTTTGCACCAACCACGGCGTCATTCCCACTCCGCGCGTCCTGGTCGCCACGAATGCCTGGGCTGGCGATTTGCTCAAGGTGGACGTGAAGCCCGTCTCCAACCGCGTTGTCGTCAGCCAGCCACTGCCCAACCTTAGCCTCAAGCACACGGTTCACCACGACAAAGGCTACGTCTATGCGCGCGAGGTGGACGGACGGCTTCTCATTGGTGGAGGGCGTCATTGGGCGTGTGACTCGGAAGAGGAGCGAATGGAGTTTCTTGTGAGTTGGGCCCAAACACACATCCAAGGTGCCGAACGCATGGAGGTTGCGCACCAGTGGGAGGGTCAGCTGGGAATCGGTGAAGTGCGTGTGCCGGTGGTCCAGCAAATCGAACCGGGTCTGTTTGCGGGAGTGCGTCTTGGCGGCATGGGCGTCGCCATCGGCACGCTGACGGGCAGACAACTCGCGGACTTGGTGTAACCTTTCCTCACGAGTGGACGTAAGGCATCCCAACCCTACCTCCATTCTCATGAAGGATTCTTACACAACTCATGGATTTGCGCGACTCTCCGCGCTGGCTTTCACGCTGGGCCTCGTTGGCACCACGCTGTCGCAACCAAGTTTGCAAGTCCTCTCAGGAACCAACGCCACGAAGGGCATGAACGCTTCCCTCAGTCAAGGCGCGTCCATGTCGCAGCCCGTTGGTTCGTTCCTTTCTGTGGATTTGGACTACCTCCAAGCACAAGCCTTCAACGATCAAGGTGTCGCCATCCAGCGCGCCACCTTGAAGAGTTTAGGTGCTGGGGTTCGCTACACGCCCTTCTCCTCCGAAACCCATGCGATTCGTCCTTGGGCTGGTGCCGGGGTAAGCTGGCGCATCGCGGCCAAGCATTCAGATGCCCAAGCCGCCGGAGGAGAAACCTACCACTTGTGGAACGACGGCCTCTTGTACGCCACACCTCAACCGGTTCCCATGCCGGACGTGGACATGCCTTCGCCTTTGGTTCGCGACAACGTCTACGAAACGATGTTGGAGCGCAACACAGGCGTGGCGGTTCCGTTGCGCGCTGGGGTGGACGTTCAATTGACCCGTCGTTTGCACGCCACGCTCGCCGTGACCACGCTCCCTGGAGGGGGCGCCGGGTGGACAACTGCACAAGCTGGCGTCGGGTTCCAGCTGGGCCGAGGCAAGACTTATCTCAAGACACTGTTTCCTGAAGAATTCCTCGCCTTGGGGAACGACGCCGATGGCGACGGTGTGAAAGACACCAAGGACATGTGTGGCGGAACGGAAGTGGGTGCCATCGTCGACAAGTACGGTTGCGCTGTTGACACGGACGCTGACGGCGTGCCCGATCACCGCGATTTGGAAATCAACAGCCCCGACTTGCTCGTCAACGACGACGGTGTGTCCATCTCCTTGGCCGAATGGAAGGCGATGTACGCCCCTGAAAAAGGCGACCCGACGACGTTCGCCCAAGACAGCGCCACGATCATCTCAGAACTGACGGCCGCCCAGATGGCCCAAATGTTGGTCCACGCCGGCAACACCGCCGAAAAAGCGGAACAGAAGTTGCTGCGCGACTTGCGTGAAAAGGTGTACAACCCCGAGATCAGTTACCGCGTGCAGTATGGCGCATACCTCGCGGCCTTCGCACCGTCAACAGACAACTACACCCACGACCGCGTGGTGGCTGTGGACGGTGACCGCGGTTTGACCTTGCACGTCGGAACGGCCTACGAGCGGTTGAACGAAGCTCGGAACGCCCTGGGCGCGGCCAAGTCCGCCAACCACACCGACGCGTTTGTGACGGCTTACCACAACGGCGTGCGCATCACCTTGGACGAAGCTGCCGCTTTGGAAGCATTGCGTCAAGAAGCCGTGGAAGAAGCCGAAGATGAATTCCACATGACGGAAGTGAATTTCCACGTGCAATTGGGACGTTACACCGCGGGCGTGCCTGTGGAAGTGCTGAACGCCTTCTTGCAGATGGGCCAAATCGAGCAGCGCCTCGAAAACGACGGCACACATCGCTACCTCACGGCGGGCGTGAGCGCGGAAGAAACGGCTCGACAACACTTGGCCTCCGCCAACGAATTGGGATTCAGCGACGCCTTCTTGGTGGCCGAAATCGACGGCATCCAAGCCAGCGTAGCTGAGGCTCGACAAGCCTTGGTTGACTTGAACGCCTCCTTGACGGCGGCGAAGTAAGTCCTCCAAACCAACTTAACCAATGGATAGAAGCGCGGCGCGGGCAGCCTTTCGGCCGTCCATCGCTGCGGACAGGATTCCGCCGGCATACCCTCCTCCCTCGCCGGCGGGATAGAATTTTCCCAGACCCGGATGCTGCAAAGTGTCCGGGTCTCTTGGGATTCGGACGGGGCTGCTCGTCCGCGATTCAGGCGCCACCACCACTGCGTCGGGGTGCATGAAGCCTTTCATCTTTCGGCTGAAATCTCGAAAGCCCGCGCGCAGGCTCCGGGCCACGACAGCCGGGAGAATTTCATCGAGTCTCGCAGGCACGACACCCGGGAGGTAAGACGTCTTCGGCAACGAGGTGGAAGGATGGCCGTTCACAAAGTCGGCGAGGCGTTGGGCGGGGGCGGCTTGGGTTTGGCCTGCCGCCTGCCAACATGCCTGCTCGACGCTTTGCTGAAAATGCATGCCCCCCAACGGCCCCGTGAAACCAAGCGGCTCCCAATCCTCGGGTCCCACCTGGACCACCATGCCCGAATTCGCGTAAGGATTGTTTCGCTTGGACGGCGACCAGCCGTTGGTCACAATTTCACCGGGACTCGTCGCGCAAGGCGCCACAATGCCCCCCGGGCACATGCAGAAGCTGTGCACACCGCGGCCTTCCACTTGGCAAACCAAGCTGTAGCTGGCCGGCGGCAAACGACCTTCCACTGCTTCCCCGTGGTACTGCACGTGATCCACCCATGACTGCGGATGCTCCACACGAACGCCGAGTGCAAAAGGTTTGGCCTCGACCTCGAGCCCTCGTCGATGAAGCAGTTCGAAAATGTCGCGCGCGCTGTGCCCGGTGGCCAAAATCACAGCCTCTCCAAGAAGTTCGCGCTGTGACCCTCCGACCAAGTCCTCGACCTCCACACCCACGCACAGGCCTCCGCGGTCCAGCACATCCACCACTTTGGTCTCAAACAAGACCTTCCCTCCCGCACGCTCTACGGTTTCACGCATGGCCGTCACCACGGCGGGAAGGCGATTTGTGCCAATGTGGGGATGCGCCTCCACGAGGATTCCCGGATCGGCACCATGCACAACAAGCCATTCCAAAGCCTCACGAATGTCGCCGCGCTTCTTGCTTCGGGTGTAGAGTTTGCCGTCGCTGTACGTCCCTGCACCGCCTTCGCCGAAACAGTAATTCGAATTGGGATGCACAACGTGTTCCTTGTTCAACCGGGCCAAATCCCGCCGCCTTGCCCGAACGTCTTTCCCGCGCTCCACCACAATCGGCCGCACTCCATGCAGCAGGCACTCCAGCGCGGCGTACAACCCTGCCGGCCCCGCTCCCACCACAATCACCTCTGGCGCTCCCTCCGGCACCGACTTCCAGCTCCAGTCGACCATCTCGGCCTTCTTCGCACCCTCACCCCACCCGACAAGCAACTGCGCGCGAACGGGATGCTTGCGGGCATCCCAACTTTGGCGCAACACGTGCAAACGCTCTCCGCCTTCCAGTGCAGGCCTCCCTTCCTTCCGAAGTTGGCCCTCTACTGCAAGGCGCACAGCCTCGGGTGAGTTCACCTCCTCGGGCAAGACCCGAACTTGGATTTGTGAAGAAGAAGCGTCCATAAGTTGAACGCGAAGATACCTGCACATCCTACCTTCGTGGGCCATGTCGGAAATGTTCCCGCACAACCCTCTGCGCTTTGACGCACGTGGCCTCAGCGCCTCGGATCAACTGGCGCTCTACCGCAAGCTGCTGCTTCCTCGCATGATTGAGGAAAAAATGATGTCTCAGCTGCGTCAAGGCAAAATCAGCAAATGGTTCAGCGGCATGGGCCAAGAAGCCATTTCCGTGGGGGTTGCGGCGGCCATGCCTGAGGACAAGTTCATCTTCCCGATGCACCGCAACCTCGGCATCTTCACGACCCGAAACGTTCCACTCGACCGTTTGTTTGCCCAATTCCAGGGCAAGGACTTTGGGTTCACCAAAGGACGCGATCGGAGTTTCCACTTCGGCAGCAAAGAGCACCGCATCGTGGGCATGATTAGCCACCTCGGCCCCCAACTTGGATTGGCAGATGGCGTCGCCTTGGCAGAAAAGCTGGACAACACCGGAGGATGCTCCTTTGTCTTCACCGGGGACGGCGGTGCGTCTGAGGGCGATTTTCACGAAGCGGTGAATGTGGCGGCCGTTTGGCAATTGCCTGTCCTCATCGGCATTGAAAACAACTCTTGGGGACTGTCGACGCCCAGCGAACAACAATTCCGTTGCGCCCACTTCACGGACAAGGCGATCGGCTACGGCATTCCCGAAGAGGACGCCATTCAAGTCGATGGAAACGACCTGTTTGACGTG
>Ga0209138_1001598_pt1 | contig 19051 bp, 18 predicted proteins | sample SaaInl3SG_22_DNA_FD_184645 | JGI IMG/M metagenome (GOLD analysis project Ga0209138, IMG submission 184645) | Marine microbial communities from expanding oxygen minimum zones in the Saanich Inlet - ESP_153SG_22_DNA (SPAdes) (version 2) | ecosystem: Environmental > Aquatic > Marine > Intertidal...
GCGATCTACTTCAGTATTGCTAAGAGAATCTGTAAGGGATGATAATTCCTGTTGAACAGCCTCTTTAATTAATTGTTTTAGATCTTGGGGTGTCAGTTGTGTTATTGCTATCTGTTGCATAATAAATTATTTGCAACAAATGCCGCTGAGTTAGTTCTGAGTTAGGGCTATTTTTAACTAACCTTAGTTATTTGGGGTAATTTTTTTTTGTTTCTGAGTCTGTAAGACCAGCACTTTTAAGCTTTTCAGCTGCTTTATCAAGAAGTTTTTTTGATAAGGGGTTGTTTTGTTGAGCTGAAGAACCTGTCTCAGCTGATTTCTCAGCACTAAGGTATGTCTGAAATGTATTGGGTCCTCCTACATCAAGGATTGTATTGAGAACTCTTGATAATGCTCGGTCATTGTTTTTTAGAGATTCAAATGTTCTAAGGTGATCGATAATGCCAAGTTTATACATAATTGTGAGCTTAAGTTTGGCTGAGCGTTTCTCGCTTTCCGTGATTGGTTTAATTGCACCACTATCACTTTTTACATCAAAAAACTTGTAGTCAGAAATCTTAGCATCTAATATAGATGTAGGTCCATGAGCATCAATCCCGTTCTCCAACAGGCATTCTTTTAAATGTTCTAACTTTGAATTTTGACAACTTACAACCAGATTTAAATTTTCTTCTGAGCAGTATTCCCATAAATCACTTTTTGAAAGAATTGGTGTACATGAATCAAATAGTCTTGTGAGCTCTGATTTAAAAAACTCACTCATATTGACCGCCTCAACTTTTGATTCAATATTTTCTTGCCTAAAGGCTAATTGTTTTTGAAAATCATCGAATGAATCCACATGCCTTATCCAATCAGTATTGGTGTTTAGCTCTGAAATCAATTTTTCAAGCTCTTTTTTCTTTTCTGACACAAGCTCAGTGGCTCCTTCAAAGTTCTCCCAAGTAACTAAGTCTTTTTCGAGTTCTTTTATTTTTTCAAGCCTTTTCATTTGATAGCATTTAAGAAGTTATAAGCATCATGATCTTTATTTGGGTTTCTACCGATGTATTCGTAGAAAGTGGACTCCCTTTTATGACCAGTGATTTTCATGATAAGATTAACGGATACTCCTTTGTCAAAATGATAAGTTGCAAACGATCTCCTCATATCATGGGAAGCTAATAATTCATATTTAGGGGCTTCAATTAGTTCCTTTCTCATTGTTGTCGGATTCATTTTGTAGCCTTTCACGATTTGATCAATACCAGCTCTTTTGCATACCTCTTTCATGTAGTCATTGAATTTTTGGTCAGAGATTGGATAGGGAAACCTGTATTTTAAAATATCAATCACTGGTTTTAGTGTTATAGGGACTGTGACGGGTTCTTCTCCTTTGACCTGGACAACATCAATTAAAGCGATCCCATCACTATCATATCTAATGTCCTGCTTCCTTATCTTTCGAAGATCAGAAATTCTTTGTCCAATATTTAATCCTATTAAAAGCCATCTTCTGACATTCTCAAGATAGGGAGGTAGGTCTTTTAGGTTTTGGATTTTGAAAAACTCATCTTCAGAAATAACGTTTATGAATTTCTTTGTTTTGTAACTATATTCTTTATCAATAGCTTCCAGACTCATACCAAGTTTTAACCCTTTTCCAGCTCCATACTTTAAAAGACCTTTTAGTCTTTTAACTTTTCTTCCAATTTCACCCTTCGCATATTTTTGGTCATCGGATAACCATTTTACGAAACCATCAAACTCTTCTTTTCCAAATTCATTGATTTTTATCTTAGAGTCTGCATGCACCTCATATTTGACTAGAACTCCTCTAAAATCTTTATAGCCCTTTACAGTATTTTTCTTTAAACCCATTGAGCCATCCTTCGCTTTTTTTAGATGGAGATTATCAATTTGATCGTCCATCAGATTCAATAAATAGGATAGGTCAGTAGTCGGAACTTTATTATTGAACCTGTCAATTTGTTTTTTGAGCCATTTGTTGGTTATATCCACTCCCAAATTAAAGTCTTCGTTTAGTCGATCTGCCAGGAAGATTTCAAGTTCATTGAGTTTATAGTTTAAATTCTTTGTTTCAGGAGAAATTGGTTTAGCTCTCTTCTTTGCTGAGCTCCATTGTGAAGGATGAATTGTAAATCCAGTCCTTGAGAAAACTGACTTAGAGTTTTGAGGTCTGAAAGAAATATAGATGCTTACCTGCTTATCATCTTTCGATTTTATCCTATATGAGAATGAAGGCATATGTAAATTTATCTATTTGGCAACACATTGGCAACAAATATTGCAATTTTATGCTATTTTATGAAATACATTGCAAGAATAGAATCATCCAATATGCTTTGAAAAGTATTGTAATAAATGAGTTTTTTAATAAATGCAGTAGGATTGGTAAGATACATGTTTGCATAGGCGGTACTCCCGCTCCGAGTACTTTAAGAATCCGTAACTAATTGTTTTACATGAGGTTGCGGATTTTTTATTTAGGGTATCCTCTTTTCATTTACTTCAGGAGCCTTTTTTATTTTCACTTTTAGTAACATTTTCCTAGTACTCAGTTTACATAAAATAACGTTGTACCATTTAATTTTAGAGTATGATTAAATTAAAAGAATTAATCAACTTCTCACCAAAAAAAATTTCTTTTTGGATCATCACGTTGTTACTAATCCTACCATTTTCAATTGTAACAATTCCACTCTTCACAAAATTATTTAGACGCTTTAAGGAAATATGAGTAAAATTAAAACTCGATTTTATAAACCTCATTTCACTCCAAAAACAATTATCTTTTTTCAGTATAATCTGAGACAATGCGATGGGTTAACAAATAAATTCAATCTAAAGACTTCTCCCTAAACATACGCCTAGTTAGATTACAAAACAGTTTTAAAATGCTGAAGAGTTTTTTATCTTTATGTTTTATTAACCATAAACCAATTAAAATGAAAAAACTCTTATTATTATTATTTGTATTTCTATTCACTGCAAATTTTGCAACTTCCCAAAATATTGCTTTTGAGCAGGTGGGAATTAAAGTTCAACCAGGTAAAGCCGCTTTTGTTCTAGACCTTTTAGACGATTTTTACGGGAACATTGAAAAGCCTGAAAATGTAAGTATCTCTTTAAACCGAATTTATTTCAAACCTGAAGGAACTGAGGCGACTCACTACTTGTCTTTTGCCGGGTCAGTCGAAGCCTTAGCTGCTTTGAGAAAAATTAGAGGGGGAGATACGTATTCAATTTTTAATTCAAATATTTTGCAATTTGCTGAAGTTGTTTCTGTTTCTGGCGGATCCACTTTGCTGCGAACGAATCTAGAAAAATCAGGAGAGAGAACCTATCAAGTTTGGAAGTGGAAAGTGGATGATGCTCCAGATTTTGCGGCTGCCTTTATGGATTTAATGAAGGCTTTCCCACAGCAAGGCTATCTTTCACTGGGTCAGTTTACACACGGCGTAAGCACAGATGGAGAATCACACTATGTTTATACCACTCATAAAGACTACGCAGCTGCTTTAAATTGGGGTCCTAAAACGCAAGCGCAACAAGAAGCCTTTGTCAAGTTTCAAAAGACAACAAATAAGATCTCCAACTTTTTAGGTACTATGACACTCTATAGAATGAAATCTTGGTAAAACGAGTCTGCCTAATTTTAAACCCTTCCACCTGGAAGGGTTTTTCTTTTTATACCAATGAATATAATTCATAACCCTCCTAACCTAGGGGTGTTGTAGAAACTCAGATTTTTATGTTTCTCTAAAATTAGGGTTCAAGAAATTATGTTGAATTTATATTTGAACACTGTTCATTTTGAGAGGTATGATAGAATACTAGTCAAGTGTAAATCGAACTCCAAAATTAATAAAGGGAACCATTGAGTATCTGTCAACCAATTTAATAGAACTTGAGGTTGAATCATATAAATAGATTCTCTCCAAAACATTTCTTCTGTTTGTGAGGTTTTTAAAAGCAAGTTTTAAATCCATTTTAAAATGTTGATTCATACTAATCCTTTTTGTGAGACTCGCATCTAATCGTTGAAAGGAAGGAAGGAATTCAGAATTTAGAGCTTTATAGTCAAGCACAACTTTTTGATTAATGATTTGATACCCCGCTGGGGAAGAATAAGGAACACCACTTCTCAGTATATAGTTAGAACTCAAATTCCACCCTTTATAATTGTAATTAACACCTATAGTCAAAAGGTGTTTTACCATAAAATTGCTATTAAACCAAAGCCCCCCTTTTAAATCATTAAATCTATTTTGATTGTCTTGATAACTATAATTGGTCCATACGTTTAAATTATTCCAGTTTTTTTGTATTAATAAATCAACACCCAGAACAGAGGCCTCTCCAAGATGATAATCACTATCATTTCGATCGACATATCCAAAATTAAAAGTAGTAATACCCCCTATTTGACGGGAATAAAAATCTAAATCAAAAATTGTTCTCTCCCCCTTTCTAGTAACCCCCAAACTGTACTGTGTTGATTTTAATAATGGATAGAGTTCATTTCCAGCTAACGTCCAAAGATTATTTGACCTCGAACTTGTATTTTGAATGGTCTCATTTGTTTTATAAATCGTCTGTGATTTTTTTTCAAAAGAGGTATTTATAATCCATTTTTTGCTGATTTTCTGATTTAAATTAATTCTAGGTTCAATCCTCGAAATTCCAAGGGATTGAAAATAATTGTACCGAAGACCAACATCGATAGAATTGTTTTTAAAAAGAGAAGAATTAAAAGTTGAAAACAAGACAATAGTTAATCCTTGAAGCGATTCTGTAAGTATTCGTTCTTCTTCATTAACACTATTTTCATTGAATAAATCAACATTACGAAAAAGAAACTCTGATCCTAAAGTTAGATCATTCTTTGTAAACAATGTTGTTGTGTGATTTGAATTAAAAAGAATTTCTTGGATATGATTTTCTCTCTTTGTTAAATCTTCAAAGTCTTTTTCTATTTGTATTTCATTCTCCTCAATTTCATATTGTATTAACTTTCGTTCATAATTTAATTGATAATCATGGAGTGACGAGTTGTAGTGATGTTTCCAGTCACCTTTATCCAGATCCATTCTTAATCCAAAACCCGAACTTATCGTGTTAAGAAAATCACTATAATCGATATTTCCTTGGAGCAGTTCATATCCAATTTGGTCTTCCAAATAAAACCCGTGTACGTCTAAATTTATCTGTTCTTTGAGGAAAATTCTAGAGGAAAAACTAAAATCATTGTAATAGATCCGTTGTTGCGAAAAAACTTGTTCTTCAAAAGGATTGTTTAATTCAATTTTATTAAATGTATTGGTTTTAAATTGATCAGATAAAATAGTATTGAATGCTGTTCTTGCAGATATATTCAATTGAATTTTATCTTTAAAATTACCATGTGCTACAAGATCACTATCCAATAAACCCATTCCAAAAGACCCAATAAAAGTTTTCGAATTCGATTTGTAACTATCTAGTAAAATCAATCCAGAGGTGTGTTCTCCGTAAGAAGCAGGAACCCCTTTTACATATAATTTTACATTTTCTATACTAAAAGGATTTAGGGAAGATAGAGATCCGTTTGCGTGATTATTTTGATAGAGTCTGATTTGATTCCAAAGAATTTGATTTTGATCTGGTGTTCCTCCCCTTATAAAAAGCTGATTGTCTTCGTTAGGAGTATTAACTCCAGGAATAAGTTTAAGTAATTCAAAATAATCTGGATTAATAGTTCCTGGACTTGATTGAAATTGATTTAGATTAAACTCAAAACTCCCACCACTTACTTTTTCTATGGGAGGGGCAATGTAATTTACAATTACTTCGTCTAGATCAATTTCACTTGTATTAATATAGTATTCAGGACACGTTTCAGAAAAATCAATTGACTGTGTTTTTGTTCCAAATTTTTTAGATACAAAAGTCAATTCTTTTATTTCTGGGTCTACATTTTGGAAATAGAAATACCCCATATCGTTTACTTCAGAAAATCGATTTCCCAGAAGTATTGTGGCATTTTGAATAATCTCATCAAATAAATCATTTTTGAGATAGCCACAAACAACTCCCAATCCCATTTTATTAATGGAAAGAATGATGTCTTTTCCGTCTTGATTCCAACTCATTTTATACTCTTGCTCAAGGATGTGTTTAAATTCATCAAGTGAGGCAGGTAGAGCACTATTTAGCGGCAGATATCCCGATATTAGAAGATCATCAAAAGTGAACGTGATAGTGTATTTTTTTTCCGCTTCAAAAAGTGAATTTTTTAGTGAAGAAGTCTCTTTTTGTGCGATTAATTGGATGGAACTGAATAAAACTAATACTAGTATAAAACGCATTTTATTCTTCAATTAAAACAAAGTTGTTGTTGTTTTGTGGAACAACCTTAAATGAAAAGGGTAAACTAATTGATCTCAGTGCTTTTTCTTGATCTTTTAGATTAATTGTACCTGTGAAGTAATTGTCTTTTAATGAGGAAATTTGAATATTAATATTGTAGAGTTTACTTACTAAATCGACGACATAATCTAAAGGAACTCTGTTGTAATAACTAGCAGACAGATCAGTATATTGGTTAAGATCAATTTCATACACCCCTTTCGTGATAGAGCTAAAAGACAATCCTTTTGTCAAAAAATAGGTTTTTTCTCGGTGTGTTACTTTTACTTTTCCTTCGGTACAAATAACCTTGTAAAAATCTCCTGAATCGATAATTTTAAAAGCGGTACCAATTACTTCAACAGTTCCATTAGGGGTGTCAATGATAAAGGGGCTCCCTTTTTTAACCTCAAAATAAGCTTCTCCGGTCATGCTTAGTTTTCTGTTGATTAAATTAAAACTGCGTTGGTGTTTAAGTGTTGCGCCTGGGGCTAATTGAACTATGCTCCCATCTGAAAGTTCAACTTGATTAAAAGAATTTGGAGAAGTATATATTTTTTGAGAGAGTATAAAACTACTAATACCCACCAACACTACAAAACCTGCTGCAATTGAATAGACCCAATTTAAAGTCTTTTTTTGTTGTTCCCTTTTCTCAGGAAGTTGTTTCTCAAAAACTTCCCAATGCAAATTTTCTGGAATACCGATTTCCAATTCTGAGGAAACTTCTTTAATCTTACTATATCTTTTTAACGATTCTTTACCTTCGAGTTTTTCGAGCTCAAGATCACTAAGTGTTCCTTCAATCCACGAGGCTAGATAAGTTGACTTTTCCATTACTTTTTTCTCTTTAAATCTACTCCTAATGAGCGGTTTAATTCTTTTAAGGCATGATGCATTCTTTTTTCAACAGTCTTTTGACTCACCTCTAATTGTGTTGCTATCTCATGATAGGTTAAATTATCGATACGGTTCATTAAAAAGACAACGCGTTTTTTTTCATTTAATTGATTGATCGAATGGGTTAATTTTTCTTTGAATTGCTTTTCTTCTAACAAATCTTGAGGGGATTCGGAAAATATTACCTCTTGGACTGATTTTCCTTCTGTTTTTTGATTTCGTTTAATTTCATTTAAACTCAAATTTTTTCCCATCGTAAAAATTAGACTTTTAATATTACGCAAGTCAAACTTTTCACACTGATCCCAAAGTTTTAAAAACACATTTTGTGTAATATCCTCTGAAAGGGTTTTATTTTGAAAGGAATAGGTTAAAAATCGATACAAGTCTTTCGAATACTGTTTGTAAACTTTTTCAAATACAATTTTATCACATAAAGAATTTAGAGGTGCCGTTTTCATTTATTGAACGTTAATTCAAATTCAAAATTCAAAACATCATCTATTTTAACCATCATAAAAGAAGGAAGTTGGATTTTATAATCTGTGGGTTTAATTTCGAAATTACCACTTAAAATTATTTTATCCTCTACTAATTTTTTAATACCAACAATAGTAGCATTTTTATTAACCCCATGAAAATCTAATTGTCCATGAATGAATAGAGAGTCTTTTTTTTGTTCCATTAAATTAGAGTAAAAACGAACTTCTGGATAGGACAAGGACTCTAAAACTTCAAGGGCATGAGCGTCACGCCCATCATTTTTGCTATCGAAATCTTGAACCAATGCCAATACTGCCATCTCTTTTATCTCCTGGGTATTGGGATTTAATACTAAAACGCCTTTCACATTTGTATTTTCTCCTTTCCACGGGTGGAGTATGTGATTGGCAGAATAAATAATTTTGCTCATCCCCGTATTGAGTTGATATTTTTGCTCTTGAGCAGTTAGTATCAGGACACCCATAAAAAAGATCGGATAAAAAAGGTGTCGAATCATATTTAAAATTTAAATGAAAGAATGGCTAAGGCATAGCTCCCAAATAAAGTGTAAGAAGCCGCTCTGTGGTAGGATTTATTACTTTCAGACAATAGGTTAGTTGCAATCATTGCAGAAAAATGAACAGTTGCCAACCATCTGTGTGCTTTGATAGAATTTAATCCTTTTGATTTAACACTTAGTAAGGGAGGAGGAGCAAATAGTGATAATCCTGCTCCTGTAAAATAAGAAGCAGTAGTAAAAGCTCCGATTGATTCATGAAGGTCTTCAAATCTATCATTCCCCTTATACAGTTGAACCCCTGTAATACCCTGGCCAATCATTCCCAAAAGGGTAGCGTATCCAATGAGTTGATGAGCAGTTAACATTCCTCTTCTAATTTTCATTTCCCGCTCCCGACTTTCTATCGAGAGGGGAAATAAATTAGTTTTTCTCATCAATCCTTTTTCACCCCATAATATACTTTGGGTAAAAATCATTGATTCGGGAAGAAGTTTTACTTCGGTGGGTTTGTTTTCGATTTCATCGAATAAAGACTCCGACACTTGTCCATGTATTCCCTGAGTAAAAACAACCAGAGAAATTACTGTATAAAATAACTTAATCATCTAGTCTAAGAAAATTACCGTTTAGATCAAAAATTAGTTCAATGTCACTTGACAACTCAACTTCAATTTTTTGATTTTCAATTTCAACCTCAGTAACTGTATCATTAGGATAGTTATCATTGATATACTCCTCTATTTTTTGTTGAACAGCTTCACTTAGGGAGCTACTAGATAAAGAACTGTATTCATTCTCATCATCATCACTGTCATAATCATCACTGTCATTATCATCGTGGTTGTCATCTTCAACATCTACTTCGGTAGATAAATAAGCACCAGAGAGTGTAAAGGATAATTCTGTGTTTCCAGAAAGTTCAATCTCAATGATTTGGTTTTCAATCTCCACTTCAGTGATTGTTTTACCGGAATGATTTTCGTTAATGTAATCCGTTATTTTTTTCTGTACAGATGAACTTAAATCAGTATCAGAGAGATTTTGGTATTCGTCATCTTCATTAGAAATTCCGTCTCCATCAATATCATCGTCATAATCATCATTAATTCCATCTTCATCAATATCAGTACCATTGTCATCAATACCATCATTGTCGTTATCAACATCTGCTAAATCATTAATTCCATCTCCGTCACTATCTGTTCCATTGTCTAATGTTCCATCACCATCAACATCAGAATCAGCTTCGTCATTGATACCGTCTTTATCAGTATCATTACTTGCCTTTGTATTATTTTTATCTAAAGTTACATCCTCATTGTTAGCGAGGCTTTCTATTTCATCGATCAGGTTTTGATCATCAATAATTTCTTCTGTAGAACAAGAAAATAAAACAATTCCTGTTGTGAGTAGTATAATTTTTTTCATTTGATTTAACTTTTAAAATATTAATTGTTTTGTTATAGAACAATCAACTGTTGTTTTACCCTACCATTATTTTATTTTTTTAAATCCTTATTCATAATTGGATTGTAATTATGATCATTCTCACGCCAAAGGGTACAACTTAATTTTTTCTAATCCGTTGATATTATTACCCTAACCTATGACCGCCTTGGAGTTGTATTTGGAATTTTTGTTTTGAGTTTTTTAGGGTCTGTGATGCCTATTTCTTTTGAGTAAAGAAGAGCAATATTGATCAATAAAGTTTTATTTTCAACTTTTTTGATCAAAATAGTAGTTGCGATCTTTGACAACTATAACGAGTCGATAAGTGTTGTGGCACGCAATACCATTCATCACTCTAAGCGCTATCCTTCTCACATCAAACTCCCTTTTATTTCCAGATAAGGAAAACCTATTTTTTATAGAGGGGCTTTATTTGATATAAAAATTTAAAAACTTTGATAAGAGGAGCCCCCATCCCACGATTAAAAAAAATCCGCCGATGGGAGTCACAGGTCCGAGTACTTTTAAATTGCGTTTAAAAAGAGTTTGAAGTGAAAGAAGGAAAATGCTAAAGGAAAAGAGAACAGTTCCCAGAATAAAAAAGCGCTCAATCCATTCAGTTTTAGCTAAAGAGAAAAGGGGTAGTATTAGCAAGGCGAGACCGTGATACATCATGTAACGAACCCCAACTTCAAAAGACTGTACTGCGGGTTCGGGTATCCGTTTTTTAAGAAAGTGTGCCCCAAAAGCGCCCAAAATTACAGACAATAAGGCGAAAAAGGTTCCAAAAATTTCAGGGATATACAACATAAGTCTAAGATGTGTTTTTAAAAAATGATTTTAGATTTTTTATACGGAGGGACTTGAAGTCCGTGACAATCCGATCGGCTTGACTGTACTCTTGACCGTGGGAATGCCCCCCATCATAAGCAACACAAAAAAGCCCAGCTGCCTTCGCAGCTAGAATCCCATTGGTAGCATCTTCGATTACAAAACACTCCGTTTTTGAAACCCCTGAAAGGACAACGGCCTTTTCAAAAATTTCAGGATGTGGCTTGGAGGCTTTTAGATCAGCGCCACTTATTTTTGCTTTGAAATAACGGTTTAAATCAAATTTTTCAAAAATCAGATTGATGTTTGCCATAGAAGCCGAAGAAGCTAGAACCAACACAAGGTTCGACTGGTGATAATGTTGGATCAGTTCCAAAACACCATTAATTAAGTTGAGTTCCTCACTCTTTTCAAACAACTGTTTAAAATACTTTCGTTTTGAAGCCATTAGAATTTGAGGGGTAGTATCCAAAGTAAAAACCTCACATAATTTTTGGCAGATAGGCAATGTCGCCATTCCAGTAAAGGAGGCATAGAGCTCCTCAGAAACACTGAGATTGAATTCATCAAACATCATTCGATACGCTTTTTGGTGCATCGGTTCACTGTTGATGATTACCCCGTCCATATCAAAAATTACTGCTTTGATCATTTTATTCTCCTTTTAAAGAAGTCTCTATTGAGATTCTAATGGTTTAGGTCAATTTTATACATCATAAAAATTCAGGAGGCGCTCATCCTTTAATTTCACGCAGTACCTTTTCTATGAGTGTTTTGGTTTGAAGTGCCCCTTGATTTCTCGAGATATCGTTTCCAAAAAACTCTACCCCTGCGTATACAAATTGAGGTGCTTTTTTGAGTATCGAAAACATTTTTTTATAATCTATGGTAGTTTCCTCACCCTTTGAGTCAAAGTGTTCTGACTTTGCACTGACCGCTCGAATATAAGGGGCGAGCAATTCGATCCCTTTGTACGGATCGGGATAAAATGTGTCGGGATTGCGTTCCAAAGTCCAGTTGGTGAAATCGCCTAAAATCCCAACGTTTTCTAAATTAACTCCTTCCATTAAGGCAATCATCCATTCGGGGTCTGAGGAATAGCCGTTGTGATTTTCAATGAGCAAGTCCAAGCCTTTTGATGCAGCATAAGCCCCTAATTCACCTACTCCTTCAATGGCATAATTTAGTTTTTCTTTATGCGGAACGGTAATGTATTCTCCACACACATTTCGTAAAGCCTTACAATTCAGCGATGCGGCGACATCAATCCAATACCGATAGGTAGCAAAGGCTTCTTTTCGTTTCTTCGGATCTGGGTCACCAAGGTCTCCTTTTCCACCAGAAAGCATGACTGCGCTTTGTACTCCAGCGGCTTCCATTGCTTCATTCATTTTATCGAGATAGGATTCATTTAAATCTGGTGGGAAATGAAATATTTCGTGATCGATATACTCGAAACCTAGGGATTTGGCAACTTGAGGGTAGTCCAAAAGATCGATATTTAAGGGATCAGAACCGCCATATCCAGTTCGGATTAACGACCACGGAGTCAGGGTAATTTTAATCTGTGAACTATATATTTCAGGCTTTTTAAAAGAAGAAAGACTGGCAACTCCAAGACCCGCTAGGGCAGTTGTATTGATAAAGTTTCTACGCTTCATTTTCGATTGTTTTATTTTATTGATGAAACCGTTCAGAAATAAAGGCCAAAACGGTGGGTAAGGCGGTACGCCAATAGGTCCAGGTATGTCCTCCATCGCGAATACGAAATTCGTGATTGACTCCTTTTTTACGCAATTTGATGTGCATCAAACTGTTGGCCTCGTATAGAAAATCGTCGTCTCCACAGTCAATGTACCAGCGAACGGAGTTGAGGGTTTCTTTACTCATCTGATCCACCAGTTTTAATGGATTGTTGCGTTCCAAAAACGCATTGAAGTTTTTTTCTTCAAACTTCATATTTTCTCGCTTTGCAAAATCATTCATTTCCTCTAGGGTTTGTGGTCCCATCCAAGAGCTCAAAGGGGCTGCCGAAGAAAAGAGATCGGGCCGATGAAGGGCATACAAAAAACTACCTCCTCCACCCATGGAGAGACCAGCAACTGCTCGGAACTGCTTCTTTTTTTTGATGCGAAAACGCCCTTCTACATGAGGCATTAACTCTTCAAAGAAGAAGTCTTCATAGTTCCAATTACCAGAAATGGCATTTGTATATCCTGGAAGCCCTGTGTCTGCATCGGGCATGATGATAATCATGGGAGTCGCAGTACCTTCATTTATGGCTTTATCCGCAATATGTTGAACCTCTCCAAATTGAACCCAACCCGTTTGGTCATCGGTGTACCCGTGTAATAAATACAAGACGGGATAACTTCGGCTGGAAGTCTCATAATCTGGGGGTAGGTATACGGCAAACTTGCGCTCGCCTTTAAGGATTTTACTGTTCAGTTTCAGTTCGTCCATCACTTTTCCAGTTTGAGCAAAACTGGAACATAACGTTCCTAGAACCACAAAGAATAGATAAAGAGGTTTCATACAATAATTTTAATGTTTTATAAAAGTATTCTTGAGCTTCTAGCCCTAGCGGGTTTGTTTTTTGATTTTGAAGAGGAAAAATACAAAAAAAATACTCCCCAAATCCATTTTGGTCGATTCAGCAAGCCACATTTTTCTCTATCTTGGGGACTCAAAAACTTAGTATATGTCAACTCGTTTTCTATTGAAGTCCCCTTTTATTCTCCTGTGTATTTGTTTTTTAGGGTTGCAGTTCAGTTTGGCTCAGAACAGCCTCAGAGTCAATAGTGACCGCCTTGAAGCCAACCTTAAAAAATTGTCCACTTTTGGAATGAACGAAAAGGGTGGGAACGATCGAGTTGCTTTTAGTGACTATGATATTGCAGCCCGTGCGCATTTAACCAGATACTTAGAAAAATTAGGATTAAAAGTTCATACGGATGCTGCGGGAAACCTCATTGCGCTTCGCCAAGGGACTAAAAAAGGAGCCAAACCGATTGCTTTTGGTTCCCATATAGATGCCGTTCCCAATGGCGGACATTTTGACGGGGATGTCGGAGTTATGGGAGCTATAGAGGCCTTGGAAACTTTAATTGAAAATGATATTGAAACCCAACACCCCTTGGAATTTATTATTTTTTCAAATGAAGAAGGTGCTGTTTTCGGATCGAGAGCGCTCGCAGGGAAAATTAAGAAAGAAACCTTAGATGTAGTCACAGCTTCTGGGTATACCAATGGAGAAGGGGTTGCCAGGATAGGGGGAGATCCCAATAAAATCATGGAAGTGAAACGGACTTCGGAAGAGGTACATGCTTTTTTAGAATTGCACATCGAGCAGGGAAATATTTTACATAAGAATGGGCTAGATATTGGCGTGGTAGAAGGGATTGTAGGATTAAAGTGGTGGGATGTAGAGATTACAGGATTTACCAACCATGCCGGAACCACCCCGATGAACGACCGAAAAGATGCCTTGATTGCCGCTTCGAAATTTGTTCTAGCGGTAAATGAGATTGTGACGGGTATCGAAGGGGCTCAAGTAGGTACAGTAGGTAGGATCCAAGCCTTTCCCGGGGCACCCAATGTAATTCCTGGTAAAGTAGTTACCAGTCTCGAAATCCGTGATTTAGATGCGGAAAAGATTCAAAGGATTTATAGCTTAATCGAGCAAAGAGCCAATGAAATTGGTGAGGAAACCCAAACAAATTTTAAGTTTATCCCCATTGATGCGACGGCAGAACCCGCATTGACCGACCCACGGATTCAAAACCTGATTCGTAAAAATGCTTCTGCCTTGGGCTATTCGCATCAAACTATGCCCAGCGGTGCAGGACACGATGCTCAGGACATGGCTGTGTTCACCCCTACCGGAATGATTTTTGTGCCCAGCGTCAATGGAATCAGTCATGCACCAGATGAATATTCTACTCCAGAAGCAATTGCAAAAGGAGCGAATGTGCTCCTCTTGAGTATTTTGGAATTAGATCAAATCCGTTTTTAATCTGACTGTTGTGCAATTGATTTTTGTTTTCCTCTGTCTTTTAAGTTCGTACGTTTCTACTGAACAAACACCGGACTTGGAGATTCTCTCCTACAACATTCGGTATGACAACCCCGAAGATGGAAAAAACCAATGGAAGTTTCGGAAAGAAACGCTGACGGGTTATTTTCTAAAAAACACCCCTGATGTAATGGGGATGCAAGAAGTGTTGCACAATCAATTGAATGACCTTACTTCAACTTTAGAAGACTATGCTTATGTAGGAGTAGGTCGTGAAGATGGTAAAACAAAAGGAGAATACAGTCCTATCTTTTATCGCAAGTCAGCTTTGAATTTGTTGGAATCCGATACGTTTTGGCTTTCAGAAACTCCAGAACAAATTTCTGTAGGATGGGATGCGGCACTGGAACGTATTTGCACCTACGCCCGTTTTGAACACCGCACCTCCAAGAAACAATTTTGGGTATTCAACACCCATTTTGACCATGTGGGAGTTAAAGCTAGAGCGGAAGCCGCAAACCTGATCCTCAAAAAAATAAAAGAGCTCAACCCAAGCAGCTTGCCTACTGTTATTACAGGAGATTTCAATCTGACTCCGGAGACCCAACCCATTCAAATTTTTCAAGCGGCGTTTGAAGATGTACTCCTTGAACTTCCCAAAACTGATACCACTTATGGAACCTTTACGGGGTTTGATACAGAAAACAATGCGGAACGCAGAATTGATTACATTTTTCAAAAGGGATTTACGGTTAAAAAAGCAGCACAGCTGTGGATCAAAACACCAGAAGGACGTTGGGCATCAGACCATCACCCCGTTTACCTAGCCTGTTCATTTTAACAGAACTTTTTGTCACTTTCTCTAAACTTATTTTATCTTCGTTTCGAATAAAAAAAACAATATCATGAAAAATTTAATTACACTTTCACTAGTACTACTTGTAGGGGGTATGCTCCAAGCGCAAAGCTTTAGAGGATTGGATAAAAGCCCTTTAGATATGATTGAGTACCCGGCGAGCAACAAAGAAACCAACAAGTTGGCTCGTGTTTTGTACAGCAGACCACAACTTAAGGGGAGAGATATCACCACTTTAGTTCCCGAAGGAAAAATTTGGAGAATGGGTGCCAATGAGTCCACAGAACTTACTTTATACACTCCTATGAAAGTAGGAAGTACAAAATTAGCTGCGGGTTCCTATACACTTTACGCAATTCCTAATGGAGAACAGATGACGATTATCATCAACAAAGCGACTCATGTTTGGGGTGCCTACAGTTACAATCAGGATATGGATGTAGCACGGGTCAATGTCCCATTAACCGAAGGAAATGAATCTTTAGAAGCCTTTTCTATGGCTTTTGAAAAAGGAACTTCAGGGGTAGATCTTCACTTAGGTTGGGGGTATTACCGAGCGAAAGTTTCCTTTACAAAATAAGACTTCCTGTTCTCACTCCGAGAGGATTGCTTTCGGAGTGAAAACTTGATAAACCAATTGCTTAAACTCTTTTTCGTAAAAAAGTCCTACTTGTTCTTCATCCACTTGAACCAAATCAGAATAAGCAGCGCCACCCTCATACACTTCTTTCTCTTTTACCCAGCTTTTTCCGCCATCTAGGCTAAATTTTAAGGTCATTTTTTCTCTTTTATCTGTACTATTGGGGCCTGAATAAATTAATAGGGATTGACTTTTTTGTTCAAATAAAAGAATACTGGATTGACATACAGGGGTGATTAAGGAAGGATCAAAATAGGTTTCTTTCCACGAAGCTCCTCCATCGGAGCTAAGAGCTACTAAGCGCTGTTTGGTTTTCCCATTTTGCTCTCTGATATTGAGCATCAAATCCCCGTTGGGAAGTTCCGTACCAATGGCCTCGTTAGACGAGGGTACGTCTATATCTGGACTTACAGACCAGGTTTTCCCATGATCATCGGAATAAAATCCATAAGCGCGATATTCGTTAAATCCATCTTGTGGTTCCCCTGTGGAATGATTGGCAGGGATATAAATACGTCCTTGATACGCCCCTCTTTTAAATTGCAATGCATGACCAGGCGTACTAGCATGTGTTCGCCAGTCAAGATGCCCTTTGGTGGTAGTGGTATTAAAATGGACTTCTTCGGTAATGTTAGTAGGTTTAGACCAGGTTTTTCCTTGATCCACACTGGTAATATAATGTACTTCCCGTGTTCCTTTTCCCAAACGCATGTCTTGTTCAGAAACATCACCAGTGTTGTAAAATAAAAAGATTCTGCCTTGAGGATAGTCCGGATCAAAATAGTCTACAACAGGTGCAGGATTACCCGCCTGTAACACTCCAAAATCAGCAACAACTTCCATTCCTGACCAATTTTTTCCCCCGTCTTCACTGCGCCTAAGGAGAATATCAACATTTCCAAAATCACCACAGTTTTCAAGACGTCCCTCTGCAAAGGCGAGAAGACTCCCGTCTGGAGCTTTGACGATTGCAGGAATGCGGTAACAATTGTAGTTCCCTGTTCCGTTTTCAAATAAAACTACAGAAGCTTGTTCTTTGTGAGCTTGGCAAGCTAGAAATAGGCATACGCCAGAAAGTAGGAAAAGAATTGAGTGTTTCATTTAATTTAAAACTTTTTGTAGTGCTTTTTCAACTAAGGGTTCCATGACCTGATATCCTTCCAGAGTCAAATGAACACCATCTGTAGTGTATTCTTTGCTCATGCCGTTGTTTCCATCTTCTAAAGCAGTAAAATAATCTAGGTAATAGGCGCCACTTTCTTCGGCGTACCGTTTGATCATTTTGTTAAGTTTCGGAATTTTGACATTGGGGGCCAACCCAGGACGCCAAGGGTAGTCGAAAGCGGGAAGTACAGAGCACAAAATGACCTTTATATTGTTTGCTTGCGCAATTTCAGTCATCGATTTAATATTGTCTAAAATCATTTCCAAAGTCACGGGGCCAGTATTTCCAGCAATATCATTGGTTCCTGCAAGTAAAACAACTGCTGCAGCCTCCAAATCCACTACATCCGAACGGAAGCGAACCAACATTTGCGGGGTTGTCTGTCCGCTGATCCCCCGATTTACATAAGGTTTGTTTTTAAAAAAATCAGGATGGGTTTGAAGCCAGCCAATGGTTATCGAGTTTCCCATAAAAACGACTCGCTTCTCGTTTTGCTTTACTTGTGGTAAACGGGCATTGGCTTCTTGAAATTCTTTAAAATTAGGCCAGTCTTGCGCATTCAGACTATTCATCATAAAAATTACAGTAAGTAAAAGAAAGGGTTTGAGTAGAGTAGACATCGGTTTCATTTTGTTTAAAATTAGGTTTTTTTACTATCTTAACAGAGAATAAAACAATGAATTTAAACAATCAAGTAAATTAATAATTCCCATGAATTTAAAATCTACCCTTCTTTTTTTGGCAACTTTTTGTTGCCTATTCACAGCCAAAATAAGGGCTCAAAACTATCAGCCCAGCCCAGAAAATATAGAGGCACGTTCCTGGTTTCAAGACGCCCGTTTTGGGCTTTTTGTTCACTGGGGGGTCTACAGCATTCTCGGTGATGGAGAATGGGTGATGAACAACCAAAACATCAGTGTTGAGGAGTACGAAAAATTACCGACTTTCTTCAATCCCATAGATTTTGATCCGGTGGAGTGGGTAACAATGGTCAAAGAGGCAGGGATGAAATACATTACCATTACCAGTCGCCATCACGATGGTTTTTCCATGTTTGATTCGCAAATGACCGACTATGACATTGTGGACAGTACCCCTTATGGTAAAGATGTTTTAAAAGCGCTTGCTGAAGAATGTCGCAAACAGGGAATCAAATTGTTTTTCTATTATTCCCTTCTGGATTGGAATCGAGACGATTACTACCCTAGGGGAAGAACAGGAACTGGTATTCAAGGTCGTGGTGAGGGACAATGGGAAGACTATATCGCCTTTATGAAAGGCCAGCTTAAAGAATTGCTCACTAATTATGGAGAGATTGGAGGGATTTGGTTTGACGGACATTGGGATCAAAAAGAATGGGATGGAAAAACCTTTGGAAAAGTCAAAGTAGATTGGCATTACGATGAAATCTATGGGATGATCCACGAAATACAACCCCAAGCACTGATCGGAAACAACCACCACATCGGAGTTATTGATGGGGAGGATTTTCAGATGTTTGAAAAAGATTTACCGGGAAAAAATACGACGGGTTGGGGGACGCCAGCAGACCAAATAGGCGCTGTACCTCTAGAAGTTTGTGAGACCATCAATGGATCATGGGGTTTCAATCTTCAAGACCGCAAGCACAAAACAGACAAAGAACTCATTCATTATTTAATCAAAGCCGCAGGCTATGGAAGCAACTTGCTTTTAAATGTAGGTCCCATGCCCAACGGAAAAATTCAACCTAAACATCAAACCTCCTTGAAAGCTATGGGAGCCTGGTTAAAGGAGTATGGGAACACTATATATGGAACACG
>Ga0209138_1001599_pt1 | contig 19046 bp, 17 predicted proteins | sample SaaInl3SG_22_DNA_FD_184645 | JGI IMG/M metagenome (GOLD analysis project Ga0209138, IMG submission 184645) | Marine microbial communities from expanding oxygen minimum zones in the Saanich Inlet - ESP_153SG_22_DNA (SPAdes) (version 2) | ecosystem: Environmental > Aquatic > Marine > Intertidal...
CAAACAAAACATTGGTCCGGCGCGGACCAAGACGCCGCATCGCGGCAAATAGAAAGAAATCACCAAGCACGACACCAATGAGTGACGATAGCGTTAGCAAATAGAGATGATCCACCTTTACGGTGAACGGGCGACCGAGTACCAGCAACAGCCCGCCTAGAACAACAATCGCCGCCAGCATCCGCAATCGGTTAAAATGGAGGGAGCCAAGCTCACTCGCCGGACGATGACCAAACACCGCAGCCATAGTCCAACTCGCCGCGGCACCAAGTGCCATGATGGCGGAATAATCCACTAGCTGGCTTGTACCTTGTCCAAAGCCTGAGCCATATCAGCGTGCAGGTCTTCATATCCCTCAAGACCGATCGACATGCGAATACCGCCCTGGTCAATCGACAATTCAGCTTTTTCCTCGTCGCTCAAAGCTGAATGGGTGGTGCTATAGGGATTACAGGCCAGCGTCTTGCTATCACCCAGATTGTTCGAGATATCGATCAATTTCAGCTCGTCCAAAAAGGCAAACGCTGCGTCCTTGCCGCCCTTAATGGTGAAAGCCACCATATTACCAAAGCCAGTCATTTGGCGTTTTGCCAATTCAAATTGCGGGTGGCTAGGATGGCCGGGATAGCGAACAGCCGTGACCTTGGGATGGGTCACCAGCCAATCAACAAGCCGTGCGGCGGTTTCACTCTGGGCGGCGGCGCGTAGCGGCAGGGTTTCAAGACCCTTTACCATAACCCACGCGTTAAATGCACTCATCGCCGCACCGGTTTGGCGATAGAAAGGCAGAAACACATCATTGATGAAATCGGTCTTGCCGAGCACAGCACCACCAAGCAAACGACCCTGTCCGTCAATATGTTTGGTCGCGGAATAAATCACCACATCAGCGCCAAGTTCAAGCGGCCTTTGATAAACCGGCGTGGCAAACACATTATCAACCATAACCATCGCACCGGCATCATGGGCCAGCTTTGACACAGCGGTTATATCAACCATATCAAGCACCGGATTCGATGGGCTTTCCAAAAATACGATCTTTGCCGGTGTGGCCAATGCGTTTGCCCATGCATCAAGATCACGCCCGTCAACCATTACCGTTTCAACGCCCCATTTTGGCAGGATCTTGGTCAAGATAGCGTGACAGGCACCAAACAGGGCGCGGCTCGCCACGACCCTGTCACCAGCGGCCAGATTGCAGGCAAGAGCCGCAAACACCGCCGCCATTCCACTACCAGTCGCACGGCAGGCCTCAGCGCCCTCGAGCAACGCCAGACGTTCCTCAAACATCGCCACAGTGGGGTTGCCATATCGGGCATAGACAAAATTATCGGTTTCATCACGAAAAGACGCGGCCGCTTGTTCGGCCGAATCATAGACAAAGCCCGACGACATATAGAGCGCCTCGGCAGTCTCGCGGTTTGCCGAGCGGTTTAGTCCACCGCGAACCAGATTGGTCGCCTGACTTCGTTTATCCTGTGACATTGCGCTATTTCTCTTTGCCGTCAGAAAGGTCATTCTTTTGCACAACAGAGGGAAGGATAACGGCCTGACCAACTATTACCCTGCCACCCTCTGCTGTGAGTGTCGGCGATCCGTATAGCACATAGCCATCGTCTAGCGCATCACTAACCTTTTGGCAAAAGGCAGCATCGTCATTTCCTGAGAGGAATCTGTATTTTTTCCGCATGGTTAAGCTTTCCAAAAGAGGAGAAAGCTATCCTACCCTCGCGGTGCGTGCTTGCCAAGAATACGTTGCAATGTGCGCCGGTGCATCTTTAACCGGCGGGCGGTTTCCGAAACGTTGCGGCCACATTGTTCGTAAACGCGCTGGATATGCTCCCAGCGCACCCGATCCGCACTCATTGGATCTTGTGGTGGTGCCGGCATTGCCTCTTCGCGCTGGTGCAATGCGGCGGCGATCTGGTCTGGATCGGCTGGTTTTGGCAAATAATCCAGCGCCCCGGCCTTTACCGAGGCAACCGCTGTCGCAATATTGCCAAAGCTGGTCAACATAACGATCCGGCAATCCTGTCGTTTCTTGCGAAGTTCGGATACAAGGCTCAAGCCGCTTCCATCCTCAAGCTTCATATCCAGAATGGCATAGGCAGGTGAATGTTCGCGGGTTTTTTCAACACCCTCGGCCACTGTGCTCGCATCAACTACAGTAAAGTCACGCGCTTCCATCGCGCGGCGCAAACGTGTGCGCAATGGTGCGTCATCGTCGAGTATTAGAAGGGTGTTATCACTCACAACAATTAAATCCTCTGTAATTTGTGGCTCGTTCTAACTAACAAGCCCCTCTCCAGTAAGGGCCGATAGCGGTAGGGTGATGGTCACTACACCACTACCAGACTTACTGTTCTTAAATAATATTGAGCCGCCGAGGCCCTCAATCAAGGTCCGCGCGATATAAATTCCTAATCCGCGGTGTCCAAGCTGGCCAAAACGTGAGCTATTCCATGGCTGGCCAGCCCGCGAAAGTACCCCAGAAGAGAAGCCCGGACCGTCATCAGTCACATAGATTGTAACGTCATCAGCAATTGTACGAATCGTGACATCCACATAGGAAACGGCAAAGGTATTGGCGTTTGAAAGGATGCTTTGCAGGGCCTGAATGAGTTCGGGGCGTTGTTTGGCGCGCGGGCTTGACCGACCATCGGCCACCTTTACGCGAAATTCGACCATGCTGGCATCAATCCGGTCACTGATTATGGTGTTTATCACTTCATTTAGCGGAACCGGTGTTTCCAATTCCAAATGCCCCACCATCCGTAACTCATCTAGACTGGCCAATATCACACGGCATCTTTCAACTTCGCTACGCAGCAATTGAACGTCATCATAGATCGGATCATCGACAGTAATTTCCTTGGCTAATTCATGGCTGATAAGGGTTATTGTGTTGAGCGGCGATCCAAGTTCATGCGCCGCGGCAGTTGCCAATGTGCCCAAAGCCACACTCTGTTGTTCGTCGGCCATGATCATTTGGGCTTCGGATAGGGCCTCGGCAAGGCGGCGCGATCGTGATGCAACCGACCACACATAACCACCGTTGAAAAACACCGCCAGAACTAGCGCCATCCATAGCCCGCTTTGATAAAGATCAGGTAGGATCAGAGCGTCGTCACCCCATGGCAAGGGGTAATGATACAGGGCAAGAAAGCTAATATTTGCCGCGACCAACGCGATGAGGGCAAAGATTTCCTTGGGCCGCAAAATTGCCGCCGAGACAACCACTGGCGCAAGGAATAATGACGCAAACGGGTTCAACAAGCCGCCCGTGAAAAATAGCGCAGCGGATAATTGCATAATGTCAAAAACCAGCGCCAAAAAATTCTGGTCTGATTTCACATGCGTGATCAGATTGCGCCGCGTTTGCCAGATATTCACCACCACAGACAGGCTGATGATCATCAAAACTGGTCCAACAGGAACGTCAAAGCCAAGGCCAAAAGCGGTATAGAGAAGGGCGGCGAGCTGGCCACAAATGGCCAGCCAGCGCATTTTCAAGATGAGCGTCGTATCAATCGGGCTATGGACAGACTGGATAGTCCGGTCAAAAATTTTAGCTTCTGCCATGGTTTTCCATTCCCGATATCAGTGTCTAGTAACAGGCGCGCCTGCTAGACATCGAGATTTGCTACCCGCAATGCATTTTCCTGAATGAAGTTACGGCGCTCTTCAACCGCTTCACCCATCAATGTCGAGAAGGCGTTATCCGCTTCTTCTTCCTGTTCAATTGTCACTTGCAGGAAGATCCGCTGATCAGGATCAAGCGTGGTTTCCCACAATTGCTCTGGGTTCATCTCCCCAAGACCCTTATAGCGGGAAATCTGGGCACCCTTACGACCAGTCTGGAAAATCAACTGTGACAATTGCGATGGACCATTCACCCCGGACTGCACCGCGCCCAGCCGTAATTCGGCTGAATTTTGGTAAATCGCAGTAAGGTGCGCAGCCATTTCATCAAGCTGTTTCGACTCGGGCAGTGCGATAATCCGATGATCAATCACATAGCGTTCTTGAATACCGCGCAAGCGCCGTTGAACGACAATCGCCGAGCCATGTTCAGTATCCTCAATAGCGCCCGTCCATCCGCGCTCAAGCGTGCTTGCATGGCTCTCGAGCCGCTCTGCCAATGTTGTTGCCGCGTCAGCATTGGTGAGATTGCCAGCAGATAGAAGACCGGCAATCGCCGCCTGTTCGATAACGTCACGGCTACCAAGCTGGCGGCCAGCCTGTTCAACCAGACGGCTCGCAACCATCGCCTTATTGGCAAAATCACGCAGTTCCTCACCGGCAATCTGGGCACCGCCATGAAGGGTGATTACAGCATCCTTCAAACCGGCATCCATCAAATAGGAATCGAGTTCGCGCTGGTCTTTAAGATAGACCTCTGATTGACCGCGCTTTGCCCTAAACAGCGGTGGTTGGGCAATATAGAGATAGCCCTGTTCGATCAAAGGCCGCATGTGACGGAAGAAAAAGGTGAGTAGCAATGTGCGAATATGGCTACCGTCAACGTCGGCGTCAGTCATGATCACAACTTTATGATAGCGGATTTTTTCCACTTCCATTTCGGCATTGCCAACACCGGCACCAAGGGCGGTGATCAATGTGCCAATTTCCGCCGAGGACAGCATTTTATCAAGACGCGCACGTTCCACATTCAGGATCTTACCGCGCAAGGGCAGGATCGCCTGATTGGAACGATCACGGCCTTGTTTGGCCGAACCACCCGCGGAATCACCCTCCACCAGATATATTTCTGATTTGGCCGGGTCACGTTCCTGACAATCAGCGAGTTTTCCGGGCAGGCTGGCAATATCCATCACGCCCTTGCGCCGTGTTAGGTCACGCGCCTTGCGGGCGGCCTCACGGGCGGCGGCGGCTTCATAGGCCTTTGAAACAATCTTTTTCGCATCGGCAGGATGCTCTTCAAACCACTGGTTAAGACAATCGGCAACGGCCTGTTCAACCACTGGACGCACTTCAGATGAAACCAGCTTGTCTTTGGTCTGGGACGAGAATTTTGGATCGGGCACTTTTACCGACACAATCGCGGTGAGGCCTTCACGCGAATCCTCACCGGTTAGCTGGACCTTTTCACGCTTGGCGATTCCCGATGATTGCGCATAGGCGTTAACCACGCGTGTCATCGCCCCGCGAAAACCAGCAAGGTGCGCCCCGCCATCGCGTTGGGGAATGTTATTGGTGAAACAAAGGGTGTTTTCATGGAAAGAGTCGGTCCATGCCATAGATAGCTCGACGGTGATATCATCGCGTGTTGTTTCAACAGCGATAATGTCATGCAACGTCGATTTTGACCGGTTTAGCCATTCCACAAATGCCTGCAAGCCACCTTCAAAAAAGAACTCAGAAATAGTCGGCTCGGCGTCGCGCTCGTCGCGCAGGTGAATACGCACACCAGAATTCAAAAAGGCAAGCTCACGCAATCTGTGTTCAAGCGTGGCAAATTCAAAATTGATATTCGAAAAGGTTTCGACAGACGGCATAAAGCTAATATGCGTTCCGCTCTTGCCATTTGCAGGTCCGACATCTTGCAACGAACCCTGCGCGTCGCCGTGATTGAAGGTCAATTCATGCTGGCGGTCATTGCGGAAAATGGTGAGCTTTAGCCATTGTGATAGCGCGTTAACAACCGACACACCCACACCGTGCAGACCACCGGAAACCTTGTAGGAATTATTGTCAAATTTACCACCAGCATGGAGCTGGGTCATGATGACCTCGGCGGCTGATACGCCTTCTTCATGGTGAATATCTACCGGAATACCGCGGCCATTATCGGTCACCGTTACCGATCCATCCTTGTTCAACACCACCTCGACAATATCGCAATGTCCGGCAAGCGCCTCATCGATGGCGTTATCGACAACCTCATAAACCATGTGATGCAGGCCAGAACCATCATCGGTGTCACCGATATACATGCCCGGGCGTTTTCGTACCGCGTCCAGACCCTTTAGCACCTTAATCGAATCAGCGCCGTAATCTTCTGAATTTGGCTCGCTATTTTGGGTTTCATCACTCATCATATCACCTCGAATTGTGGTGTTTTATCTGGCGCATCACCGCCGAAAATACGGATAAATTTGGCCCCGTTACCAAGGCCCTTGAATTGTTTATCGCTGGTTCCAGTGAACCAGGTCTGTCCGCCCAAAACCGCCAAGGCCTCGAACAATGACAGGCGGCGATCGTCATCAAGATGCGCCGCGACATCGTCGAGCAACATCAATGGCGGCTGGCCTAGCCGCCGATGCTGGAGACGGGCATGAGCCAGAACCACAGCAATCAACAAGGCCTTTTGCTGGCCGGTAGATGCCAGCACCGCGGGTTTGTCCAGCACAGTATCAAACGCGCCAAGGTCACTAGCATGCGGACCAGCCAACCGGCTTTCGCCTGCACCACGCTGGGCCGCCGCTTCTTTAATCAGCCGGTCTTCAACCGCCAGCGCCGGCATTTCTGCTAGCCATGTTTCAACATCACCGACCAATTCAAGCCGGATACCGGGGAAACCAAACCAGCCATCATGGGCCTCGGCGTTCAAATCCTTGATCAACGCCTGACGCGCCGCGGTAATCGCAACGGCGGTTTCGGCTAATCCTGCCTCCAAGGCAACAAACCATGTCTCGTCGCCACGGCCTTCTGATAGTAACAGACTGCGCTCTCGCAGGATCTTGTCATAACGGTTAATCCGGCCGATATGGGCAGGATCAAAAGCGATCACCAATCGGTCAAGAAACCGGCGGCGCGCACCCGGCGTATCAACAAAAATTCCATCCATCTGCGGCGTTAGCCATGAAACCGAAAAATGGCCGCCAATTTCGGCTTGCGAAACAGTTTCACCATTACAGCGCATAATTCTGCGGCCGGTATCTGAATCAACCGGAACGCCACTACCAATACGGATCCGTGCCTCGCTGGTTTCGAGTTCAGCGGCAACCGCCCAATTGGCCATATTCGTGCCCGCCATGGGCAGATGTTCCGATTTTGCCCGCCGCATGCCGCGCCCCGGTGCCAATAATGACACCGCCTCGAGCATATTGGTTTTGCCCGCACCATTGTGACCGAACAACACCACCGGCTGTTGATCCAGAACTAGCTTCGCGCTCTTATAGTTTCGAAAATTATCTAGCGAGAGAGACGATAACCAACATGATGGCGCCTCTTTACTGGACCCGTCCGGGCCTGCCTCACCTAGGCCAGTAACAGCCGAGGCGCGGTGCGATGTTGCATCGGCGGCAAAGTCAATTTTCTGAGACACCCCCACCAAATGTAACTCACACCCGCATTGGCATCAGGACAAACAGGCTGGCCTCATCACCTGGTGCACGCACCAGACTTGGCGAGCCCTGATCGGCAAGCGCAAATTCAACGGTTTCGTTATTAACCTGTCCGGCAATATCGAGCAGATAACGGGCGTTAAAGCCAATTTCCATTTCCGGCCCGTCATAGCTAACTTCAAGCTCTTCAACCGCGCTAGAGGCGTCGGTACTGCTTGCCGATAGATTAAGCGTGCCAGGAGACAGGCGCATCTTGATAGAGCGGGACTTTTCAGAAGAAATAGTCGACACACGGTCAACAGCGGCCGAAAAGGCACCCACATCAACCTGCATGATGCGGTCATTCCCCTGTGGAATAACGCGCGTGTAATCAGGGAAAGTGCCATCGATAAGCTTGCTCTTTAGGCGAACAACGCCAAAGCCAAACTCGGCCCGCGTATCCGACAATGATACCGACACATCGCCGTCAAAATCATCCAACAGCTTGCGCAATTCGGTAACCGCCTTGCGGGGCAGGATGATCGATGGCATCTGCGCCGCACCAGATGGCAGGGCCTGACGCGTCATTGCCAGCCGGTGACCATCAGTCGCCACCGCACAAAGCTCGCCCGATTCCGATTTATGCAGATAAATACCGTTCAGGTAATACCGGGTTTCCTCGGTCGAAATGGCAAATTTAGTGGCGTCAATCAGATCCCGGATATCGGCCGCGGTCAGCGTGAAATTAACCGGCATGTCGCTTGAGTTGATCGCCGGGAAATCTTCGACCGGCAATGTTGGCAAACGGAAGTTTGACCGACCCGCGCTAATCATCGCGTGACCATCAGCAACAGACACCTCAACCTCGGCACCATCAGGCAGTTTACGCGCAATGTCGTACAGCATATGCGCCGACACCGTAGTTGTACCGGCCGTGGCGACAGAACACCCTACCTCGGTTGCAATATCCATATCCATGTCGGTAGCCGTCATTGATAGCTGGCCATCCTCAGCGCGCAGCACAACATTGGCGAGGATGGGAATTGTGTTGCGGCGCTCGACAACAGATTGCACATGACCCAATGGCCGTAACAGGCTCATTCTATCTATAGTTAGCTTCATTCGTTTTCTCTTCATCTGGTCTGCGACATGGCCGTTGCCATACGTTGGTAACGCATCAGACAAAAGCCCGTGGATATTTGCTCATGCCGCTAGCCCCAATCGGGTTAATTACCTGAATTTAACAGCATTATTTAACTCACTACTAAATATAGCATGAGATTAACCAACAAGCATCAAAATATTGAGTTTTTGGGCCCTGCGAATCGGGGCGACGCAGAGCGTGCGAATCGGCGAGGATCCACCACGAAAAAGCACGGTTTTTGAGGGATTTAATTAGCCAATAGCGACTTTAGCAACTGGACGTCTTCAGCAATTTCAGGATTGGTATCCATATGCTGTTCAATTGCCCGCACCGCATGCATCACTGTGGTGTGATCGCGGCCACCAAATTGCCGGCCGATCTCTGGATAGGACAGCGAAGTCAACATTTTCGCCAGATACATCGCAACCTGCCGTGGCCGTGCGATATTACGCGCCCGACGTGTCGAGAACATCTCCGAGACACGGATACCATAATGAGCGGCAACCCGCTTTTGGATCGCATCAACACTGACGCGCCGTGAACTGGCCCGCAATAAATCAGCAAGAAGATCAGCCGTGCTCTCGATGGTGATTTCGCGGCCAACCAAAGTGGCATGCGCCATGATCCGGTTTAGCGCGCCTTCGAGTTCACGCACGTTACTGGCAATCCGGTGCGCCAGAAATTCCAGCACCTTGTCCGGGATCATAACCGGCGATTGCTCGGCCTTAGCCTGTAGGATGCCGAGCCGCAATTCGTAATCGGCCGGATGAATATCCGCCACCATACCCCAGCCCAGACGCGAACGCAGGCGCTCTTCCATACCTTCAAGATCGGTTGGCGACTTATCAGCAGACAGAATTACCTGCCGCCCATCTTCAACCAGCGAATTAAAAGTGTGGAAAAACTCTTCTTGGGTTGAGTCCTTGCCGCTGATGAATTGCACATCATCGATCATCAACACATCAACCGAGCGGAATTGTTCTTTGAATGACATCGTATCGCGAAAACGCAATGCCCGCACAAATCGGTACATGAATTTTTCTGCGGACAGATACATCACTTTGCGGTGCGGTGCCTGTTCACGGATGTGCCATGCAATCGCATGCATCAGATGGGTTTTGCCAAGGCCAACGCCGCCATAAAGGAATAGCGGGTTAAACGCGACTGTATCGCTCTCGGCGGTGCGTCTTGCCACGGCAAAGGCCAATTCATTCGCCTTACCAACAACAAAATTGGCAAATGTGTAACGCGGGTCAAGACCAGCCAGCAAATCATCCGAGCGGGCCTGACCAGACGGCAATGCGTCGCCTCCAGAATTTAGGCCAGATTGGGCATTATTGGTGATCCGCGGGGCGCCAGATGATCCGCGGCCCATATTATTATGCGTGTTATTTTGGATAGTATTTTGAGATGGAGCAACACGCACATCAACGGTTTTGATAGTGCCGGCCTTGGCCCCTAATTCAGCGCTGAACTCGACAGAGGAAATAACCCGGAGCCGGTCAGCGAATTGGCTATTGACCCGATCCCGCGCCAGCGAACTAGGCGCATCCAGCGTCAAAACACCATTTTTGAGAGTAGCTACACCTAGTGGCTTTATCCAATTGCGCCATGCCGCCTCGCCAATGTCACGGCGCATCCGCACAGATATCCGTGCCCACGCCTCGGCCACCGGCGCGTCATGGGATGCGGCTTGTGTATGCGTGTCGGCTGAGGTGGTCTGGGAAGGCTGGCCAACCAGACCCGCGCTATCTCCAAGACCTGCGCTATCTCCAAGACCGGCGCTATCTCCAAGCGGCAGGCTGTCGGGCTTCAGATCGTCTAACCAAGGGCTATTATCGGTAGGATTGTCTTCAATATTACCTGACATGTAGCCCCCAAATTTTTAATGGTTTAACGTTGAACAACACCCCGGCGACGTCGCGCGGTGTTGGTAGACATTACCTAGCGATCACACATTTAGGCAAGATGCCGGAGCGCCAGAATCACAAAATAAACATGCTAAAAATGCAGTTATTTCTGTTGACATAATTTTGGCAGGAAAACGGCTAATTGACCCATAAAGCTAAATGTTTCAATGGCCGAATCGGATCGAGGTAATCTAGCGACTAAGGTTATCCCACCAAATGGCAAAACCAGAAAAAGACGCACAAATGACAAAAGGCCCAGTGGGTTTCTGGACCTAGTGTAAATATTATTTAGGCTATCAGGCCGATTTATCATCCAGCCATAGCGCGCTTGCTATTTAAGCGGCGAGTGCCTTAACGCGGCTAGATAGACGCGACATTTTGCGTGATGCCGTATTCTTGTGGATAACACCACGCGATACACCGCGCATCAGCTCAGGCTGTGCGTTGCGCAGCGCTTCACGAGCTTGCTCGGCGTCACCAGCAGAAATTGCTACCTCAACTTTTTTGAGGAACGTCCGGATACGGCTCATGCGCGCACCATTGATGATGGCGCGATTTGCGTTACGACGAATACGTTTCTTTGCAGACTTATGATTTGCCATGGGGCTCAAAAATCCCTGTTAAATTCCAATGTGTCGCGGTGTATATGACGTTTTTGCCTGTTCCGTCAAGCGATTTAGGCCTTGTTGCCCCCACCAAACATCAATTCGGGCAACGATATGGGCATCAATTCGGGCGTAGCATGATTTTCCACAGGGCGCCGGCCGCTGTTTTGACCTTCGTAACGCTTAATTTCTCAGGCCCACGCTCCCAATTTCCGTTGCCGCCTACCCAGCCAAGCCCCGGAAGCGCCGAATCGTAAAATGCGATTATATCGGCCGATGAATTGGCGTTTGAGGCAAAAATCATAACGATCCGGCCACTCGGCGAATCGAAGGCAAAACCAAGTTCCGGCTCGATTACCAGACCATCCATAATCGGCACGTCACCAACCCAGCGATCCTGTTGGGCGGCAGAGGCACCAAGCGGCGTCCATACCGCGCCCATCACCAGCAATGAAACCAGCGCCAAAACACGGCCAACCCTGTTTAGGGGCAAAGCAACAAGACGAAGTGATGCAGGGGCAAGGAAGGGAGTGATAGTCATATCGCCTCTATGTGGCCAAAGGTTGCGGTGTAGGGTGCGTTACAAGAGGTACACCAGAAATCATAGTGGGCAGGATAACTTACCGCTGGCATTTCGCACAGAAGAAACTGCTCCGCCCCGATTGGACAATGGTTTGGATGGGCGCCGCACAGCTCAAACAGGCCTCACCGTCGCGGCCATAAACCGCTAGCTGTTGGACGAAATAGCCGATTTCACCGCCGGGCTGAACATGGTCGCGAAGGCTAGTGCCGCCCTCGGCAATGGCCCGCCCCAGCACATCTCTAATCGACGTGACAAGCCGGTCCGCCCGCCGCCCTGCAATGGTGCCTGCTTTGCGGCGCGGGGAAATACCAGCATAGAACAACGCCTCACACGCATAGATATTGCCAATACCGGCGACGATTTGCTGGTTAAGCAAAGCGTTTTTAATCGGGCCGGTCCGCCCCGCCAGAGCGCTTGATAAATGCGCCGCAGAGAATGAATTACCAAGCGGTTCCGGTCCCATATCCGCCAGCATCGGATGGGTATCGCCGCCAAATAAATCGACCCAGCCAAACCGCCGTGGATCGTTCAGCACGACATAAGCCCGATCATCGTCATTACCTCCATCACCAGCATTATTGGCTGGTGCCATGGTCAGGACCATATGGTCATGCTTGCCGATTTCCGGCCTGCGGTGATGAATACGCACCGAACCAGACATGCCAAGATGCAACAGCATTGTCTCGTCACCATCCAGCGGCATCAGGACAAATTTACCGCGCCGCTGTAATGGTCCGAACCGGCGGCCTTGTAATCGCTCAGCGAGATTTTCGGGCAAGGGCCAACGTAGATCAGGTCGGCCAACAAAGGCCGCCTCGATAGTGCGCTGTTCCAAGACAGGTGCGAGTGCGCGGCGGACGGTTTCTACTTCAGGGAGTTCAGGCATTAGGCGTTCACCGTTATTGTTAGGGCCAAATTCGGGGCATTAATGAGGCTGCGATACTACGCCGCCATCCAGCGTTGTACCCAGAGTGGTAATAAGAACCGCAATATTATTCAATAAATAGGCTGGCATTGCTATATAGTGATATGAGCAGACGCCCCACACAGACAATATATTAATCAGGACCGATAGACATGACCGCACCGACGCGACCAGACCAGAATGACGATACAAATGATGGTATTGTCGATTTTGGCTTTAAAATGGTGGACCGCGCGGAAAAGGTCGGCCTTGTGCGCGGCGTGTTTGATAGTGTTGCCGAACGCTATGACGTGATGAATGATTTGATGAGCGGCGGCGTTCATCGGCTATGGAAAAGCGCGTTAATCGATTGGATGGCACCGCAACCCGGCCAGCATCTGGTCGATCTAGCAGGGGGCACCGGCGATATCAGCCTGCGGTTTTTGCGCCGCGGCGGCGGTAGCGCGGCCATTACCGATATTAACCATGCGATGCTGATGGCCGGACGAAAGCGCCGCGATTTGGCAAAATACCGCGGCCAGACGAGTTGGTGTGTTGGCAATGCGGAAAGCCTGCCATTTGATAGCGGCATTGCCGATTTTGTCACTATCGCCTTTGGCCTGCGCAACGTGACCGATAGACAGGCGGCAATTAACGAGGCGCACCGTATCCTAAAGCCGGGCGGGCGGTTCCTTTGTTTGGAATTTTCGACCGTTAATAACCAAGCCTTGGCCAAGCTATATGATGCGTGGTCATTCAACGTCCTGCCACAGATTGGCCAGATGGTTGCTGGGGACGCCGATAGCTATCGTTATCTGGTCGAATCCATTCGCAAATTCCCCGCACCAGAAATCTTGGCCGACATGTTTGCAACGGCCGGCTTTGCCCAAGTGCGGGTGCGTTCCCTATCAGGCGGCATCGCCTGTATTCATTCAGGCTGGAAACTGGACTGATGCGCACGACCTCTTGGATGATGTTTGTTGCCTTGTTGCGGCTTCCCGCGATTAGCTGGCATCTTGGCCGGGCTGGGGTGCTGGGTCATATCGCCCAGATTACCCTTTTGCCAAATTGGCTCCGGCGGGTGTGCGGTGGTATTGATATTATTGTGCGCTCCAGAGGGGCGACCAAGGATGCAGGCGGTGCGCTTGCTGATGCGCTGCAACGCCTTGGCCCTGGTTTCATCAAATTCGGTCAGGCCCTATCCACACGATCCGATCTTATTGGCCCACAAATGGCGCTATCACTTAGCCTGTTACAGGACCGCTTGCCGCCATTTGCCGCGCATCTCTCGCGCCAGCAAATTGAAGCGGCAACCGGTGCGGCGTTGGAAGACACATTCCGCCGATTCGATGATGAGCCAATTGCGGCGGCATCCATCGCCCAGGTTCATTATGCGGAATTAACCGATGGTAGGGCGGTGGCGGTAAAGCTATTGCGGCCCGGTATCGACCGCCGGATGCGTTCTGATACTGCGTTATTTTTTGCCCTTGCCCAGATAATGGAGCGAATCGCCCCAGGATTGCGCCGGCTAAAGCTCGTTGCGGCGGTTGATCAATTCGTCCAGCTATCCGAGATCGAACTGGATTTGCGGCTTGAAGCGGCGGCGGCAGGGCGGCTATCTGATAATCTGCGCGAGGATGATGAAATCCATGTGCCATGGGTCGACCTAGAACGCACAACCTCATCAATGCTGATCATTGAATGGGTGGACGGGATCCGAATCGACGATGTGCCCGCGCTAACCGCGGCCGGACATGACATTGGCAAATTGACCGAATTTGCGGCACGGAGCTTTTTCAATCAGGTGTTCCGCGATGGGTTTTTCCATGCCGACATGCATCCGGGCAATATTTTCGTGCGGGCTGATGGGCGGCTGGTGCCGATTGATTTTGGCATTATGGGGCATCTGGATTTTTCTGACCGCCTGTTCCTTGCCCGCCTGCTTACCGCGATGCTGGAACGCGATTATGATCAGGTCGCCAAATTGCATAAGGATGCGGGCATGTTGGGGCCGGATGCGTCGGTCCATCTATTCTCGCAATCGGTGCGCGCGGTTGCTGATCCGGTAATGGGAAAGGCGCTTGGCGAGGTGTCACTAGGCACCGTTCTTGGCCAGATTTTCCAGCTTTCTACCCGTTTTGAGATAGAGGTCCAACCGCAATTCAACCTCTTGCAAAAGACCATGATGATGGCCGAGGGCGTTGCCCGCCAGCTTAATCCGGGGGCCGATATGTGGAGCCTGTCACAGCCATTGGCCGCGAATTGGATGGCCAATCAGGCTGGCCTTGCCAAACGCGCCGAGGCGTTTTTAGAAGACGCATTACTGGTCGCCTCGCGTTTGCCAAAGATCCTGCGGGATATTGAAGCGGGCGAAAGTGAAAAAATTCACAAACCAACACCGATATGGCCCGGAATAGTGTCATTGATTGCGCTTGGCATTGCAGTTTCAACAATTTTCATATAAATTCACAAAATATCCTTAATAATAAAGATATGTGAGTTTTTGTGAAAACCATTCGTCATAATGTTAGTGCCATCATCACCGCGCTTGGTGGCCGTGAAGCGGTTCAAGCATTGCTTGATGTTGGGCCGAGCGCGATCAGCAATTACCATACGCGTGGGGCCTTTCCGCACCGCGCCACCGGACCATTGCTAGCGGCATTACAGGCGCGCGGTTATCAGGTTGATCCCGATAGCCTAGCGATACTGACCGGCGATAACGGCATCGCGGCGACTGTTCAAAAAACCGTGTTATTAATCGTTGGCGGGGGTATCGCCGCCTATAAAGCGCTAGAGGTCGCGCGCCGTTTGCAAGATCACGATATCAGGGTTATCGGCATGATGACCAAGGGCGCCCAGCAATTCATCACGCCGCTTAGCCTTGCCGCCCTCACCGAAGAAAAAACCTATACCGATTTATTCTCCCTCACCGATGAGGCCGAAATGGGTCATATCCAATTGGCCCGCATGGCCGATCTGGTGCTAGTGGTACCGGCAACGGCCAATCTAATGGCGCGGGTGGCACATGGGATGGCGGATGATTTGGCATCGACGGTAATGCTGGCAACCGAAGCGCCGATCATGATGGCCCCCGCAATGAATCCGGTAATGTGGGGTAATCCAGCGACCCAGCATAATCGCGATATTCTTGCATCGCGCGGAATCCAATTCATCGGCCCTGCCGCCGGTGATACCGCCTGTGGTGAATTTGGCTCTGGGCGGATGAGCGACCCGATGGATATCGTTGCGGCGGTACTGGACCAGATGGCCAAGACGGAAACCACCCCCTTAAAGGGCAAACACGCGATCGTCACGTCGGGCCCAACCTATGAGCCGATTGACGCGGTTCGCTTTATCGCCAATCGGTCATCCGGCAAACAGGGTCACGCGATTGCCGAGGCGCTAGCCACCGCCGGTGCCAGCGTAACCTTGATCAGCGGGCCGGTCGCCCTAGATGATCCGGCCGGCGTTAAAATGGTAAGGGTGGAAACAGCGGCGCAAATGCTCGCCGCCTGTAATGCCAGCCTGCCCGCTGATATAGCGGTCTTTGCCGCCGCGGTTGCCGATTGGCGGGTGCGCGACCCACAGAACGAAAAGATCAAAAAGCCCAAAGATGCCAGCGCCGCGCCAGCCCTCGATCTGGTCGAGAACCCCGATATTCTGGCGCAAATCTCGACGCATGAGAACCGCCCCGCAATAGTCGTTGGCTTTGCCGCCGAGACCAATGATCTTATCGACAATGCGAATGACAAGCTGCGCCGCAAAGGCTGTGACTGGATTATTGCCAATCATATAACCAGTGATGGTGCACCCAACGTCTTTGGCAGTGATAATAACGCCGCCCATTTCATTACCGCTTCGCATATCGAGAGCTGGCCAGAGATGGCTAAATCCGCCCTTGCCGAAAAACTCGTTGGTAAATTAACAGAGGCCCTCACCAATGGATCGCATTAACGTAGACATTATCCGACTTGCCAACAGCCAGCCAGATGGTGCAAAGGAATTGCCATTACCGTCCTATGAGACCGCCGGTGCCGCCGGAATGGACCTTGCCGCGGCCCTATCGGCGCCGATAGACTTAGGCGCTGGCAAACGCATTATCATTCCAACCGGTTTTGCGATTGGCCTACCACAAGGCTTTGAAGCGCAGATTAGACCGCGCTCTGGTCTTGCTTTGAAACATGGTATTACTGTTGCCAATGCGCCGGGGACAGTTGACGCCGATTATCGCGGCGAAATTTGTGTTATTCTTGTTAACCTTGGTGACGATAGTTTTACCATTAACCACGGCATGCGAATCGCCCAGATGGTGATTGCACCGGTAACACAATGCCAGTTCACGCTGGTGGAAACGCTAGAGCAAACCAAACGCGGATCAGGTGGGTTTGGGTCAACAGGGGTCTAGCGTAACGAGGACAGGCCATGCTCAATGATAATGATTTGGAACGCTATGCGCGCCAACTGATCATACCGGACGTTGGTGAAGACGGTCAGCAAAAGCTGCGAGACGCCAAGGTTCTGGTTATTGGTGCTGGCGGTCTTGGCTCGCCCGTCATCATGTATCTTGCGGCGGCTGGTGTTGGCTCGATCACGGTTATTGATGATGATGACGTGTCACTATCCGATTTAAACCGCCAGATCGCCTACACCACCAGCACAATTGGCGAGGAAAAGGTCAAGCAGATAGCCCTTACGGCAAATGCGATCAATCCTGATATTCATGTGTCGGGCCTGCCGGTGCGGGCCACCCCGGGCAATGCCAGCAAGCTAATCATGGCGCATCACGTTATTATTGATTGCTCCGACAATGTAGAAACCCGTTATTTGCTTGGCGATTTATCGCATCAGGCGCGGGTGCCGCTGGTCTTTGGAAGCGCGGTCCAAAGCGAAGGTCAGGTGTCAGTCTTCCAGAGCAATATCGACAATCATAGAGGCAGTGCCTGTTACCGCTGTGTGTTCCCGTCTTCGCCCGGCATAAAACAGGCACCGGGCTGTTCGCAGGCGGGGATTCTAGGGCCGATGACCGGTATCATTGGCTCGATGCAGGCGATGGAAACGATCAAGCTCATCACCGGCATAGGCACTAGCCTGACCGGTCGTCTAATGCTTGTTGATGGCCGCGATATGAGCTTTATGGAAATCGCCACAAACCGGCGTGATGATTGTCTGTGCTGTGGGACCAAGGGGCCCGGCGGCTAGATCCTAGAGCATCGCCTCGATCACCCGATCACGCGGGGCATGACCATCCCAGAATGTCTGGATATTGATGATGACCTTGTCACCCATTTCCAAGCGACCCTCGATCGTGGCCGAGCCGATATGCGGCAATAGCACAACATTTGGCAAATCACGCAGGGCCTCGGGAATGTGCGGCTCCTCGGCATAAACATCGAGACCAGCACCGGCGATATTACGCGATGCTAGCAAATCAGCCAGCGCCTCTTCGTCAATAACCTCACCACGCGATGTGTTAACCAGATAGGCCGATGGCTGGATTAATGACAGACGCTCACGCGATAACAGCATATGTGTAGCTGGCGTATGCGGGCAATTCACCGAGACAATATCAACTCTGGCCAGCATCTGGTCCAGCGATTCCCAATAGGTCGCCTCCAACTCGGTCTCAATTTCGGGATGTACAGCCTTGCGGTTGTGATAATGGATACTAAGACCAAAACCACGGGCGCGGCGGGCGATTGCCTCGCCAATACGGCCCATACCGATAATGCCAAGGCGCTTGCCGTTGATCCGGTGGCCCAGCATGCCGGTTGGCGACCATCCCTGCCAATTGCCAGAACGTGCGAGCTTGTCACCCTCGGCAATGCGGCGCGGCACCGCCAGCATCAGAGCCAAAGCAACATCGGCAGTGTCCTCGGTTAACACGCCGGGTGTATTGGTTACGGTAATGCCGCGGGCCTTGGCGGCGGCAAGATCAATATGGTCAACGCCAGTGCCAAAAGAGGCAATCAGCTTTAGCCGGTCGCCCGCCGCGTTAATCACCGCCGCATCAATTTTGTCAGTCACCGTTGGCACCAGAACATCGGCGGTCTGCATGGCTTCGATTAATTGATCAGGGGTAAGGCTTGCATCGCTCTCATTCAGCTTTGCATCAAACAATTCGCGCATCCGCGTTTCAATTGAGTCTGGAAGTTTGCGCGTCAAAACCACGGTTGGTTTATGTTGACTCATTATCGATCTCTCAATTCAATATGAAAACTAAGGTCTCTGGCTTTGCCGCCAAAAACATACTATTCTTAAGGCCAAAGCGTCCTATTGTTGATTGGGGTCATTTACATGGCCATATAATGATTATCAATTTGCACCAATTCTAACCAAAAGACTACCAGAACAACGCCACCATGAAAAAACAATTCGATATGGCTAAAACTCTGTTGGTTGCATGTGCCACCGCTATTTTGGTCACAATGCACCAACCGGTGCCGCTTTTTGCCCAAGAGGCAAAACTTACCGTGCGCGGCAGTGGCGAGGCTGTGCCTCGCTTTGTAACGCTTAAATTTGACAAAGCTAATATGCGGGAGGGGCCGGGCAATGAATATAAGGTGCTATGGCAATATAACCGCACCGGCTTTCCCATGCTGGTAGAGGCAGAA
>Ga0209138_1001607_pt1 | contig 18982 bp, 32 predicted proteins | sample SaaInl3SG_22_DNA_FD_184645 | JGI IMG/M metagenome (GOLD analysis project Ga0209138, IMG submission 184645) | Marine microbial communities from expanding oxygen minimum zones in the Saanich Inlet - ESP_153SG_22_DNA (SPAdes) (version 2) | ecosystem: Environmental > Aquatic > Marine > Intertidal...
TTCCAGTCTTCCGACATTTCACCATAGAACTTTTCTAGACTTATAAACATATCATAGTATGCTTTTGAGTCCTCTCGCATCGCAGAGGCTAGGTTTTGGAGAACTGCACTAATCCTTTTGGATCTCTCATTCGGGGAATTGCTAAAATCTTTTGCTAATTCCAGGGTGAGTTTGATAAATAAGGATCCGTCTTCCTTTGGGTATCCAGGCCATTGTACGTTTTTATTTTTCATAATATCAATATTTTTCGTAATCTTAGCAAGAATAACGGGAATTTTCGGTAAATAAAAATTTTTATCCGACTAATTTTTAGAAAAAGTGTGACAACTTCTATGCTAATGACAAATCCACATATAAAAGATATATAAGTCACTACACGAAACTCAGTTATGAAACACCTCAAGACATATCAACTATTTGAATCCCAGTCGGGACTGACAGCAGAACAAGAGGAATTCTTAAACGAGTGCACCGATGGAACCTGGTCTTATAATCCTGCTACAGGACTGGTGGATGTGGAAGGTGGTTTTGATTGCGCCGCGAAGGATCTGGAAGGCTTTGTAGGTGTCAAGTTCGGCAAAGTCAGTGGGGATTTCCATTGTCATGACAACAAACTCACAAGCCTTGCAGGAGCACCAAAAGAGGTGGGTGGGAGTTTCGATTGTCGCAATAACTCTCTCACCACACTTGCAGGAGCACCTCTAGAGGTGGGTAGGAGTTTCTATTGTCGCAATAACTCTCTCACCACACTTTCAGGAGCACCACAGAAGGTGGGTAGGAGTTTCTATTGTGATGCATTTGGACTCGAGAGAGGAGAATGGAACCTTAAGGGCTGGTTAAAGGTGCTGGAGGAAGGAAGTCCGGAAGCACAATCTCTTATCTCTACTATTTTATCTGCTGAGGAACTCAATAAAGAAATCCAAAAAGATCCTGCAGGCATGATAATGAAGCTTAAGGACATCTGGAACGATGAGGGCTTTAAGGAAACAAGATCCAAGCTTGTCTGGCCTAAAGGGTATGAACAAGAAGCAGATCTGGTTGGAGATCTAGATGATGTAGGATTTTAAATTATGAAGCACTTAAAGACATATCAACTATTTGAATCCCAGTCGGGTCTAACCAAAGATCAGGAATGGACACTTAGATTCGTAGAAGGTTCTTGGTCTTATGATCCTGCAACAGGTCTGGTGAACGTGGAAGGTGATGGTGACTATAAGAGCAGGATGGCTTTTGACGAGGGTAGCACAGAAAATTTTTCTGGCGTTAAGTTTGGCAAGGTGACGGGCTTTTTTGATTGCTCCAATAATAAAATAGTAGATTTAGATGGCTGTCCACAAGAGGTTGCTGGGGAGTTCTTATGTGGCAGGAACCAGTTAACGTCTCTCAAGGGAGCACCAAAGATTGTTGGCGGATACTTCGAATGTTTTAGCAATGCACTAACTACACTGGAAGGATGTCCTGAGGTTGTTGAAGATTTTGACGGTAGCTTCAATGAACTTGTTAATTTAGAAGGTGGACCAAAAAAGGTTCGGGGTCACTTTGCATGTCACGGCAATCCTAATATGACCTCACTGAAAGGCGCACCTTTAGAAATTGGTGGATCCTTCGAGTGTGACTATTTCACATTGCTAGATGGCCAGTGGAATACAGAGGGTTGGCTTAGTGTGTTTAATCTAGAAGATGAAGATGAGACAACTAGGATGGCTCGTCAATTTATCCTGCCTCTCCTTACCCCGGAGGTGCTTAATAAAGAAATACAAAAAGATCCTGCAGGCATGGTGATGAAGCTTAAGCAGATCTGGAACGACGAAGATTTTAAGGAAATCAGATCGAAGCTTGTTTGGCCACAAGGCTATGCAGAAGAAGCTGACCTGGTGGGAGATCTGGATGATGTGGGATTCTAGAAAAGATTCAAATGCTCTGTGGTGGTGAGAGTTGTCTTGTGGTTAAGAGTGTAATCCATTTCGTCTTTAAGGATCAAATCAATGGTTTCTTGTAACGGATCATGCTGTGGAATAGAAAGATCTATTTCGCCGGCTTCCCAAGTAAATGTCTTCTTTTTTTCTGCAGACTCTCTATTGTATCTTATTTTGACCAGGGTGGAGTTGTGCATGTAGTCTGCCTCGAAAATGTTTGTGGTGTCTTTCAGTATCTGAATGTCTCTTGGCGTGCCTGGACCCAGGAGTTGTGGAATGATGTAGATATCGTGATACAGTAGATCTTTACGGAGTGTATCTTTGAAAGGACCGTACTTGGTCCAGGTAGAGGTAAGCACGTCCGTTGTGATTTGTGGATGGAAGGCAATCTCTTTCCTCATGAGAAATAGATTGTCTATATAGAGTCTCTTCCCTAGAGAGTTTGCTAGATTGATGAGTTCCATCGCTTCTTCTAGGGTTGGGGTAAATGGTTTTTCGCAGAACACGTGCTTGCCGTTGAGCAACTGTTCCTTGACATGCTCATAGTGATGTTTGGGAGGGGTGGTTATAAACATCCACTCAACATCGTTGTATGGCGGTTGAGTGATTGGGTTATTCAGCTTGCTTGCCAGTATTTTTCCCCAATATCCCATGCCTATGATGCCTGTTCTCATACGGACATGTTGTTATAGAAGTCCCCTGTGAGCAACCCGTGTTTGATCTGTTTGGCTACCTTAATGCAGGTTGAAACCTTACCGGAGAAGACTGTGGTGAAGTTTGGGTGATCTGGGTATGTGATGATGCGAGAGAGTCTCTCCGAGTTTGTGGTGATTGGAATGGCTCTAACGGATCTCCAATTCTCTACAAACTCTGCATCTTCAAGGAAAGGAAAATATCTCTTAGAGTCTTTAATAATTGTGCTAACGTGCTCCTCGACATCCCCCTTGGGAATAATGGTGTCTTCTAGAGTTTCGTTAATGATAGAATACTTGGCGTGGTAGAGTAGAAACTCGTTTTCGTTCTTCCCCCTGGGCATGATGCTACAGAAGGGTCCATCCATAACGGTGAGGCCGACTCTAGGATGTTCAAGCTTAAATGTTGGAATGATTACGTCTTGTAGTTTAAATCTCAATCTAGGTACACCAGCAATGGAATTCACCTCGTTGATAGAAGAATAGGTGCAGTTGATGATATGATCATATCCAAGATGTTCCTGAGAGAACTTTGTGTTCAAATATAATTTGACTCCTGATGATGTCAGTAATTCATGGATGATAGAGTGTAGGAGGTCCCAATCATAAATCGGCTCTTCCACACGAAGTGAAGAATCAATAAGTTCTTTGTTCATCACATCGTCTGATGGAAATTCTGTGTGGTAGCCAATACCTACCGCATCGCAAAAGCTTTCAAATCTCTTGGAGCTGACAAGGCTGTGATCTTTTGCAATGGCATAGTAGTTCGGAAACCCCGTAACTATTGCACCACGATAATCCATGAGAAATGAAACCAGGCCATCTAGACTCTGTAAAGCAGTCTCTGTGCTTCTTGGATAGTGATAACCGTAATGAATCCTATTGTGATTATTCCTGCTGGCTTTTGATAGAATTTCATCGGAGGCTTCTATGAGTGTGGTGTCAAATCCAGATTTTGCAAGCTCAATTGCTATCGAACACCCAAAGATGCCTCCTCCAACAATAAGTATTTCCATTATATGCCTCTTAGGGGATCTGATTATATATCGCCTAATTTTATGGTAGGTGTAAGGGGAACAATGATTCCTTTTACATCTATAAAACACACATAAATTATTAAATACTGTGGAGCATTTTTACGAAGGCATTTTGCCAGATTATTTTGATTATCAGGATCTTTATTCCATGGTGGTAAAAGAGGCTATCGACGGAGCCAAGTTTGTGGAAGTTGGTTGCCTCTATGGTAGATCCAGCTGCTATCTTGGGGTTGAAATTGTAAACTCAGGCAAACGCATTAATGTGGATTTTATAGATCCCTGGTTCCAGTATGATGACAAGAGGGAATACCTAGATAAGATCCCAGATCGGGATGCTTACATGACATTCCTTAGAAATATTGATCTTGTGAAAGGATTACAACAAAGAACCATCAGACTTGAATCTGACGAAGCTTGCAGTGTGTATGAGGATGCATCTCTTGATTTTGTTTTTATTGATGGTGATCATTCTGAAGATGCGGTTCGAAAAGATCTTGCTGCTTGGTTTTCTAAAGTCAAATCTGGTGGCACTTTTGCAGGACACGATTTCTATTTTCCGGGAGTAAACAAAGCTGTCAACGAATTCTTTTCCTCCCGTGGAATGGAAGGCAGAGTTCAAGGTATTGGCAGTTCGTGGATGGTGCGCATGAAGTGATATGAAAATAGGTTCTCCTCCTGGTACATTCTTTGGAGATGAAGAATTCGAAAGACTCTATGCAGAAGTCTGGGAAAGCGGAAATCTTATCCACAACGAAGAACTTTGGACCAAACTTCAACTCTAGTTTAGGATATATAATTATTATGGGATCCGCATATAGATACTAGGTTTTATGCAGATGCATACATTAAAAATTTTTAAAAGTTATGAAGATACTTAGATTTTCCCAATTTATTAATGAATCTGAAACCTTAAGTGGTGATGACAAAGCTGTTGTTTATATAGGAGCTGGTACAAGCAAATCTAAAATAACTGACTCCTATGCTAAAGATACACTTGGAGTTGAGAAGGATAAGAAATATAAAATTGAATTTAAAAACATAGGACATCTGGTTTCTCTTGGTAAACAACGTAATCTAAAGGTGTTGGCTGATCAGAAACGTATTAAAGTCGAAGAAGTTGGAGAAGTTGATAACGGGGAGGATTATTTAAAGATTGGTGATAAAGAAATCAAGGGTACTGGCGAACTTGTAATTTCAAAGGGAGATGTCGGTGGAAAACCTTTTGTAATAGAGGCATCAAACAATGGAATTCTTATTCTCTATAGAATAGCCAATGGAATCAGAGAATTTAGAAAAAAGGCAGGATGGATAAAGCCTTCGAAGCCTTTTATTGACGTAAACGATTTTATTATGTCCTTTAAAATGGGTACTCCAGTTTCTAATGATGAATCTAGGTTTAGTGTATGGGCTGGTGCTTGGTCTGGCAAAGTAGACAACACAGCAAGACGCAATGGATTTGTAAGTGCTGTGTCCACTTCGGTAGTTCACTTAGGTGGGGGGAAGGTTTTAGATCAGATAAGCAAAAGGGCTAATTTTCTTAAGCTTAAAGGTAATGAATCCCTTAATGCTGCTGTTACCTATATAAACAATAGTGTGAATGCAAGTAGGATGAATTTATTAAAAAGAAAATTCTTAGCAAATTCTAATAAAGTGGATCTAAAATCTGAAATCAAGGCATTTCTAAGTGATGCTGAAAACTGGGAAAGCAAGAGTTCTGGTCCTTACATTACTGTTACCTATACCACGAAGGGTAAAAAGAACCTCTCTGACTTGTGGAACAAAGTAAAGAATGAAATTTCTAAATCCTCAAAACCTGAGGGATTTAGTGATAAAATAAATCCTCTCTTGCCAGAAGCATCGAAAATACTTAAATCGACACTTGGTACTGTCTATCCAAAGGTTGCTGAAGATTGGATAAAAAGAGTACAGAGAGAAAATAAATATAGCAAGGCTATATCAAAAAGTGGTAATATGGGATCCGGATCCGATGATTATAAAGAGGGTGGATTTTAATAAATAACAAACCCTTTAACCCCCACAAAAAGGTTCTATCTTTAAGATCGAACCTTTTTTTTTGTCTATTAGCGGAATTCCAATATAAAGTCGAATTCAGAACCTTGTAATATGGTTAATTGGTAGGCTACCTTGGAACTGCTATACCACTCGTACGAATCATCTTCTATAATATTCAACTTATAGTAAATAAAATTACCTGGATTTCCTTCAGGTCGGACGTTTATTTTTATTGTATCCTCATTAGACCTTAATATGTTGTCGATTGCGTATTCTTCTTCTCCTTCCTCATATATCACATCTTTTTCGTCTTGTATAAAATCCCCGGTCCAACTTGTAATTATAAATTTGTATGCTATAATTCCATTGGTGTCGACTGAATCAAGTTTGGCTTTAAATTCCTTGTCGTTTAATTGTACTGGTTCCTTTGAAAACCTTTCTCTTAAGTATTCTTTGGTGTTTACCTCTACTGCTTGAAAGTTTTCTTCAATTACTTGACCATAGGAATTTAGTGCTAATGAGATTGATAAGGCTGCGATTAATTTTTTCATGACGATTCTTTTTTATTTTGTTATACAACAAATATCGACATACTCCACGCATGAAAAAAAAGAAAATGGGATTTTTACTAAATTTAATTTTGTTCTAATAAATTTAGAATATATAGTATCCTATGAGACACCTACTTACATATGCACTTTTTGAATCAGAGAATGTGGAAGTTCCTGATTCAATCTTCAAGTCTATGCAACAGAGATATGACACATTCGAAAAGGGGTTGATCCGTGCATGGGGTGGACTTCTATACCTTGGTTATCACGATCTGCCAGAAGATGGACCAACTGTAAGCAGGAATAGGTATAAAAGTGAACTTGAGGAGTATTTCAATATGGACTATGCTGATCCTGAATTTGAAGCGTTTGAAGATTGGTTTAGTGAAATGCCACCAACAATGGGTGGAAGACCACTCTTTAACAAGTCAATCCTTAGGGATGATTTCAAAGCTATTTCTAGCAAAACACCAGCTCCTTTTGATATAATGGTTTATCGTACTTCGAAAGAGGAGGAACCGGATCTAAATTCATACACCGTGAGGAAAGGAGCTTATCTGGCCCCAGAATCTTGGCCAGAGGGTATAGAGAGGGCTTATCTTATTCCAAAAGGCACACCTTTGGTGTTTGCTTCAGATATCGCAGATAATGGAGAAATCATATGGGCTCCTACCCAAGAGGAGCTTGATATGTATAGGGTTACAATATAACCTAAAGGTAATTCTGAGACCAGTTGGGTGGTTGCTGAGGATAAGCTTCCAAATATTGTTCTTCGTTTTCGTATTCAAATATTATTGCTGATATACACATAATTAATCCATTTCTTCTTTCTTAGATCCATAACCCCTGTTATCTGTCGGAAACCTGCTAAAATTTCCCATACCATCCATATCTGTTTCATCCACTAGCTGATTATTTTCTTCCCGTTGCTTCTTAGAACCGTTGAAGATGTTCCAGATAGTAAAGTACATGTAGAGTGCAAAAATAATAGCACCTACTGCAAAAAATCCAGTTCCCATAATTATTTCTTTTTATCGTTAGTAATTCTACGTTGTCTAATTGCTATGGCGAATAGGAGTATTGTGCCAGGCCAGTGTGCAGAATATTGTGCTTCCTCAATATTACCGGTAAGCCCAAGCGTTACTGAATAAATTAAAGCAACAAATGCAAGAATGACTGGGTACCAATTGTTAATGAATTTCATATAGTTTTTGTTTTAAAATTTAAGTTTATTTTTTTTCAAGAATTTACTTTTTAAAGTGTTCTAGACTAGTGAGAGAAAAATAGCTGCTGCTCCTGCACCCACTAAAAATCCAACCAGCAGTCCTGCATACAGGACGTCGGTTTGTGCCTTATAGGCCATTTCAAGTTCTTTTTCTAATTCTTCTTTTGTCATAGATAGTTTTTGTCTAAAAATTCATCGTAGTCTCTTTGATTTACCTGATATCCCCAATGAAGAAGACTTTGTTGTATTCTTGGTGACACGTCCCAATTACCAGTATCATGAATCTTTTTATAGATAGTTCTTTTCCATCTTCCATCAGGTCCACAGAAATTGTTCCATCTTTTTATTTGCCTTACGTCATCTGGATGTCTTCTTCCTGAGTGATATTTAATATACCATTCAAACCATCCATAGGGATCATCCTCGTGTATCCAGCCCTTTGCTTTCCAATCCGAGTAGGGTAAACCTGCATCTGTTTTGAACTTGTTAATGCTTTTCTTGTAAGTCGGTGATAAGTACAATGATTCATCAACCCCAGAGAGAGTTTCATCAAACAGTTCTTGGTAATTGAATTCTCTTGTGATCTCAACCTCAACCCCAAAGTAGCATCCTCCGAATGCTCCGGCTAAAAGGATTTCTTGAGGGGAGAGAATGGGTTTAAATGCTGTCAAAATATTTATTTCTTGGTGTAAATTTTCCACTGTGGTTTTTTAACTCCATGCATTCTGTGAATGTGCTCGTTCTGATACCAGTCTTTGATAGCATAATTTTTTATTGCATTCAAGTAAGGTTCAGCATCCTTGCGGGAGTTGAAGGAGAGCTTGTTGTTTGTCTGCTTGCCTATCTCATGGTAAGACCACCACAGGTCCTCGGTGCTGGTTGTGTCAGTGTTAAGAAACTCAACCATGGTTGAACCATAGTTCCTGTTTTCAATAATGTATTTCATTTCTATTTGTGGTTAAAGCTTTTTTTCATTTTTTACGAACCCAACTGACTCATCGAATGAATCTGATAAACCCCGTTTCATAATTTCTAAGTCTTTATGTGAATCCAATAAAACCTGCTTAACAAAGAATGGGTTAGACATAAGAACTTCAATATTCATATTGTATACATTACCAAATAGGGTTTGTTCACTGTACTCTTTTTCAACTTGATGCCACAACTCTTTGTAGATTTCCATTCGTTGTGATTCGGTTTGACTATACTTTCTCAGCAGGGATAAAAATATTTTTCTCATTTCTCTTTGGTGTTAAGGGTTTCTATATAATGATTGAGAGCCTCTTCAAAAGTTCTGCTCTTATCATAAACTTGGTCATCACGTCCTTGCTGATAAAACCATTTTGCTATTTTTATGTAGTCCATTTCCCTTTGGTTTTTTTTCTAAACTTAAACGGATAATACGGATAGCTAGACATCCATTCTACTCCATACTTATCTTTATAGAAGCAAACAAGTGTACCGCTTACAACATCTCTAAAAGAAGTTTTAGGCGTTCTCTTCATGGTGAACATACTGATTAGTCTTTTCATTTCTCTTTTGTTTTAAAGGTTGGGTACTGCAAACCAAAAACGGACTGGGTAAATACCAAATTCATTCTCTCGTACTTCCCATTGTTTTGTTGGTATATCGTAAATACCAATTCCCGTCGCCCAAGTATCATTAAATTGATTCCACATTTTCACAACGCACTCAAAGGTGTTTGTCGGTAGTTCATTTTTTACATCTTTCCACATAATCTATTTCTCTTTTGTTTTAAAGGTTTCTAATATATGTAGAGCAAAGTCTGCCATCATATCATAATGATAGTGTGCATAGGTTTGTCCTTCACTACGATTAGACTGAACAAACTCATCAGTCATAGATAGAATCTTGTCGTGTGTATCAGTACCATATTCTGCTACTGTTTTATCCCATTCATCCTTCAGCACCTCTTTAGGTGTGGTCTTAACGATGTATTCCATCTCTTTACCAAAGTTGTCAAAATCTGCTTGTGGGTTGTAATTTGGATTTACTTCACTCATTTCTCTTTTGTTTTAAAGGTTTCGTTAAATAAATTTTCACGACTTCTGATTTTACCTTGACTCAAGTCATCATCATAAAGTTTAGCAAACCCACACATCACCTCTTTTTCCTTCTCAAGCATTGATTCAATCTTTTCCTCAATCATTCTTGGTGTGTCTAAATCCATTGGTAGGGTTGCTCTAACCCATTCCAATAACTCTTGCATTGGTGTCATTTCTCTTTTGTTTTAAAGGTTTCGTTTAACTTCTCTTTCTTCTTCTTTTCTTCGTAACTCCTACGACTTTTCCAGTCGTTGTTGAATCTTAATACTTTCTCTTTCATCTTATTCCCAACCTGTTGTGTCTAAGGATCTGATATAATTATATCTTTCTAATTCTGCATTCCTCTCATCCTCTGTTGTCCAAATTTTTAAAGTGTCTTTTTGTATTTCCCACCAGATAACACAATCTAATTTCTCTAACTGTCCAAGATAGATGTTATGGCTTTTTGTGTAGCTATTTTGGAGACTAGTTTTATCCGCTTTTGGCATTTTGTTTAATTCTTCGCCATCTCCTTGGGATGCTTTCATAAAAAAGTACAGTGTTAATACTAAAAAAATCCAAGGAAGTATATCCTGGACTGTATCTCTACGTAAGAAGTTTATAATTCTTATTTTAATAATTCTTATTGTAATTTTTTTTGATCTTTTCATTTTCGGCTTGGGTTTATTTACTATTTTTCTTTGGGTAGTTACCCCACATTTTATACTTGTCTCAATATTAACATTAATGCACGTTCTAAAAAAATTTTATTCCATTTATTTCATATCGAAATTGTACTATTTGATATATAGAAAGAGCAAAATTTTAAAGCTCGCATTGAATCAGTCAAAGGTTTCAGTGAAAAATAAACAAAAAAATGATCTTAAAAAAAGTAACACGTGGTAAAGAAGTTAAGGAGCTACAAGAATTCTTGGGTACGGAAGCAGATGGTATATTCGGTTCAGGAACTGAAGCTGCAGTTAAAAAATGGCAGTCCGAGAATGGTCTTACTCCTGATGGTATTGTGGGTCCTGCCACTTGGGATGCTATGGGTATTGCTACTACTGATTCTTCGGAAAATGTTTACTCAACTGAAAACGGATTAATAGTCAATAAACACTTCCTTCCTCCAGGTGAATATAAAAATGGACCAATTAAGCCGGAGTGGGCTTTCTTACACCACACAGCTGGTTGGCACAACCCATATAAATGTATTGATAGCTGGGGAAGAGACAGCAGAGGTGCTGTTGCGACTGAGTTTGTCCTAGGTGGACCTTCAATTAAAGGAAATGATGAAACTTATGACGGAGAAATGGTTCAGGCTTTTCCAGAGGGAAATTACGGATGGCATCTCGGAAAAAACGGTTCACAAAAAATGCATGTAAATTCTGTTGCAATTGAGGTTTGCAATTTTGGTTGGATCAAGGACGGTAAAACTTATGCAGGTACTAAAGCTGATGAATCACAGATAGTGACTTTAGCAAAGGATTTCAGAGGTTATAAAACTTGGCATAGATACTCTGATAAACAAATTGAAGCTATAAGACTTTGGTTGCTTTGGATAGCAGAAAGGGATGGAATTGATATAAGAGCTGGATTACCTGCTTTAATTAAAGAAAAAGGTGCTGATGCCTTCGAATTCAACGAAGATGCTTACTACGGAAAGGTGAAAGGTCTTTGGACACATACCAACACAAGAAAAGATAAGGTCGATATGTTTCCACAACAGGAGCTTATGGATATGCTTGTCGGTCTTTGATTTTAAAATTATCTAACCATAAAATGAATTTAGTGGATCGATCTTATTTTGATGTAGTCAACCCAGATGAGGATTTCGAGGATTTCGAGAATTCCGAATATGATGGTGTATCTTGGCCTAAAGAGGTAGAATATAATGACGATGAATACGAATATTGATTATATTCAGGGATTCTAATAATTATATAATAATTCCTCATATAAAAATGATAATTGTAATTTTTGAAAAGGAGTGCAGAAGACGAATAACCATTCCATTTTTAAATTTAAATTAATAATAGAAAATCTGCACTCCTTTCTTTTCATACTATATTGTAGTGTGGGTATTTCGACTTTATACACTTAATAATTATGATATATAAAGAAATAAAAACCTCACAATCTCATATGGAATCGTTAAAACACTACGAAGAATTTAAACCTCTCAATGAGTCTGTTATGACTCTAGATCAAATTGTTAAAAAAGATATTAGGATTGATGATCTAAAAGGGAATGATTTATCTAGACTTGTTGGATCTACAGTTCACGAGATACCAAAGAAAAAACCAGCTAACTCTAGGGAAGCATATCTTGCTAGCGTAAGTAAGTATGCTACTAAAGCAGCAAACATAGACAAGAAAAATCCTACCCTTTATCTTAAAGATAAGAATGGAAAGGCTCTTTGTATCCTTGTTTAGTCTGGCAGGGTTTTAGACCTTATCATTTAAAATTCAATTTTATGTTTAGAAATGTAGTATTTCTTCTGGTGTGCTTTCTCTCCTCGAATTTATATTCACAAACGGAAAAGGACCAGAAGATACAGAAAGTACAAGAGAGACGTTCCCAAAGTATCCCTATAAATAATAGCACCAACAACTATAACAGTGGCTATCAGCAAGGTTATAGTAATGGATATAATGATTCCCGAGGTAATAGTGGATGGAACAGAAATCCATATTACTACAATCCCTATGATGTTGGTTATTATCCATATTGGAATGTAAATAGAGGATGGGACGGAAGAAATTATGTAATGACTACTGACCCAAAATTGACCCAAAAGAACAATAGGGAACCGATGAGGTTATCACTGGGGGTGATATTAGAAAGAGATAATTTCCAATATCAAATGTCTCCATATATTATCATGGGAGGTGAGACTTTTATGGTTGTTCAATACCACACAACACTTCCGTTACTTTATCCATATTATAATAATATAGAGACTTGGGAGGTTGAATCGTGGGGTGATGGAAATGCTGGCAACGTTGAAACTAAAAGTGACTTTTCGATTGGAGCTGGTAGAACAGTGGATAGGTTCTCTCCATTTATGACTGTTGGTATCACTTCTAGAAAGAGGTATGATGCTTATTATGATGATTTGTATGTCCTATCTTCTAGAAATCAAAATGGTATTTATTTGATCAATGAACAAAAAACAATTAATATGAGCATAAGGGGTGGACTTTTATATCACTGGAATTACCTAGAACTTGTTGCTCAAATTAGATATGATGGCAGAATTGGTGCTGGATTAGGTGTAGGTCTAAAATTGTAGTACAGATAAGTATATCAGTCATTTCGTTAATGTTTATCACCTTCGCTATCTTTGTGGTTAAACAACTCTTCAAGTACAACTATAATTGTAAGTATTCCTGTTAGGATAATTACTAATATCTGAAATTCTATCATTTGTATGTTGGGATAATTGCTATAGAATCCACTTCGGCAGCTTCCTTCTTGATCTTATCGATTCCATTCTTTATCGAATCAGCTCCCGTGTGTAATGCTTCTTCGAATGAATTTACATATTTTCCTTTTTTCTCAAATCTATGTGAAATACCTCCGATCTCGACAGGCTTCATTGTTAATTTCAAAATAAAAGCAGTTGCTACAATTGCTAAAAAAATGTAAAGTGGTTTAAAACTGTAATTTTTCATATCTATTTCCTTTTTTGTTGTAACAAATATCGACATTATTTACGCTAATAAAAAAAGAAAATCCACCTTTTTCTTAGAAACTTTCATCTCATTCTTTTCTAAGATATTTTAAACAATCATTTAGTGAAAATAGTAGTTACCGGAGCACTCGGATTTGTTGGATCAAACCTAGTTGATCTGCTTGTAAAAGAAGGACACAGAGTTCATGGGATTGATAACTTAAGTTCTATCTCATCCCATATGGTTAATATAAATCCCGGTGCAATTTATTCTATTGATGATGCCTCAAATCCTTCTGCTTGGCCGGATGGAGATATCGATGTTATATTTCACCTAGCAGCTGATGCAAGAATACAACCTAGCTTTGATGATCCCTTTGGCACTTACCAGAATAATGTAGTATCTTTAGCTTATGCTGCAGAGGTTGCACACAAGAAAGGTACTAAACTTGTATTTGCGTCGACCTCATCTTCTTTACATGGAGATTACGTCTCTCCATACACACAAAGTAAAAGATCGAGTGAGGAATATCTAAAAACAATGGCTCATTGTTTTAACTTGGATTGTTCCAGTGCTAGATTCTTTAATGTGTATGGTCCTAGAGAACCTATGGATGGAGATTATGCTACAGTGGTTGCTAAGTTTGGTAGACAATATAAAAACGGAGAACCAATGACAGTTGTAGGAGATGGTACACAATCTAGGGATTTCACACATGTTAATGACATCTGCTCTGGTCTATTGGCTATTATCGAAAATAAAATGAATGGAGAGGTGGTAAATCTTGGTAGGGGAAATCCTTACTCCATTATGGATCTTGTTAAAATGTATGCTGGTGAATCAGCTAAAGATGGGATTGATTACAAACACGTTCCGAAAAGGAAAAATGAGGGACAAGCAACAAAATGGTCTGAGACTATCAAACTCAATTGGAAACCAACCATGAACCTTCCGGATTATATAGAAGAACTTAAAAAATCCTGGGAATTGTGATTAAGACTATTTTATTTGATATGGATGGTGTACTTTTCGACGATAAGGATATACACTACGAAGCTTTAAATCTAGCCCTGGGTGAAAAATACTCTATCAGCAAGGATCTTCACATTTCTACTTTTGATGGGCTTCAGACTAGAAAGAAGTTAGAGATACTTTCCAGAGACTATGGACTTCCAGAAAACCTACATCAAGAGATATGGAGGAAGAAGCAGGAGCAAACCATATTAAGCCTTTCTAATGTTGGTAATCACGAAAGGCTCGTTGGAGTTCTAAAATCTCTACAGGAGAGTGGATTTATACTAGGAGTATGCTCAAACAGTGTTAGAAAAACAGTTCTCAAGGTACTTTCCAACATGGGTTTGATGGGGTTCCTAGATATAGTACTCTCAAATGATGATGTTAGAAATGCTAAACCACATCCAGAAATATATTGGAAAGCTATTTCTTCTTTGGACTCTCTACCAGAGGAAACCCTGATCGTTGAGGATTCCCCAACTGGACTTTTAGCAGCTCAGAGATCTGGATCTCATGTATATAGGGTTAAAAATCCAGACGATGTTACGTTTAATAATATCATGGGAAAAATAAATTCTATCGGATCTAATAATATTTCTAAGGTCCGCAAATGGGAGGACAAATCACTTAATATTGTCATACCGATGGCGGGTGCTGGAAGTAGATTTTCGGAAGCTGGATATTCCTTTCCGAAACCCCTTATAGACGTAAACGGGAAACCTATGATACAGCTCGTAGTTGAAAGCCTTAATATAGATGCTAATTACATCTATATTGTACAAAAGGAACATAATAGGAATTTCAATATATCTCCTATGTTGAACCTACTAACTCCCAAATGTAAAATAATAGAGGTCGATGACTTGACGGACGGTGCAGCTGTTACCGCTCTTCTTGCTAAGGATTATATTAACAACCAAAATCCTGTACTTTTTGCTAATTCCGATCAGTATGTTGAATGGGATTCAACAGAGTTCATGTATAAGATGTCAGAGACTGGTTCTGATGGTGGAATTTTAACTTTTGAATCTTATCACCCAAAATGGTCTTTTGCTAAGACTGACGAATCTGGATTTGTATCAGAGGTTGCAGAAAAGAACCCGATTTCCAATAACGCCACAGTGGGTCTTTATTACTGGAAACATGGAAGTCAGTTTGTTAAATATGCAGAAAGGATGATAGCTAAAGATATTAGAGTTAATAATGAGTTCTATATCTGTCCTGTTTATAATGAAGCTATACAGGACGGTAAGAAGATAGTCACATCAAGGGTCCAAAAAATGTGGGGACTTGGAACCCCAGAGGATCTTAGATTTTTCCTCGATAATAGTAATTAACTATTTTTTTCTTGCCACTTATTAGAAATTGGATCCTTAGTGATCGGTCCTCCTTTAGCCCAAGTTCTACATGTTCTAGCTGAGTGACATTTAAAGTGGTGCATCCAGCAGTATCCAAGCTTTCCATCTTTATCAGAAACTGGACCTGGCATACATTCTTTCATTCTTGGGGAAATATCAAAAGCTACACAATTTCCGCAAAGAGATTTCTTAGCAGCCTTTTGTGTTGTGTCCCAGTGCTTCGCAAGATCCTTCCAATAATCCCCAGGTTCGTCCACATTAAGAGGTCCGTATTTTATGTGATCCTCCTTAATTGATTTGTCCCTATTTTTGGTATTTAATTTAAGATTTTGTGTTGCCTCTGGACAAGACATTTTACCTTCGTTGAGCGGAGAGGTGAATTCCTCAAACCCTTTGACGTGCATTTCCATACTATCTGATAGTTTATTTTATCTCTTATATATGTGCTTATAGTATAAATATATGGGGAATTTTAAACCAACTTAAAAAAGGCAAGACCTTTTTATGTCCTTTTAGATCCCTGTTTTTATTGATAAATACAGTAAAAAAAGAAATGAAACTCATCAATTGGTTTAAAAGACTCTTCACTGATGACAAGGGCATACCATCTTCTAAAAGATTTGTTGGTATTATCGCAGGATTGAGCCTTTGTATAACACTTTTTGCAAATCAGTTTACTGATGAGCATATTGCGCCATCTCCTGTTTTAGTTAATGCAGTTGCAGCACTTGCTTTTGGAGCTTTAGGACTTGCTTCAGCTGATAAAATATGGGGAAAAAAAGGCGGCGACGGCACACAAGAATAATATAATCTAAAGTTCGTGAAACTCTTAAAAGCTCGTATTAAAATTATAGCAACCTTTTTTTTATGGGCTTTTTCTTTGCCTTCTTTTTCCCAACCCACGATACATCCAGCTGGTGACGGCTGGCATATTAGAGTTGATTCTGCTCTTTCCCATATCAAAAAATATGACCCACAAAAGTACAATTTGCTGGTCGAAGTTTGTAATGAGATAGAATTTTGGTCTAGCGATTTTTCTTCTAATAATATGCTGGATGGGGTTGGTAAAATTTACGTATCCAATGGTGACATGAAGATAGAATCGATCAATAACTTATGTTGTGTTCTAGTTCATGAAAGCTTACATCTCCTTTTTTTAAAAAAAGGAATAAAGATGAGTAAAAAAGAAGAAGAAAGACTTTGTTACTTATATGAGTTAGAACTCCTAAATAAAATACCCGGGGCTGAACCGTGGTTAATTCAGCACACAAAAAATAAAATAAAACAACATTCATGAAACGCTTACTCCTAGCATTAACTTTTTTGGCTGCAGCAATACCGTCGTTTTCACAATCGATTCCACCTGCTCCATCTTCGGGCCATTGGCTGATTGTTGATACCACCTACGAGGTTGGTACATCATCGGTCGGAACAACCGAAGCAGATCTCTATTTCAGAAATAATACTTCTGAGAAGATTACTGGTTTACAATTTAGAGTTTTCTACGATAAGGTAGCATTCTCTGGAGCAAAACCAACAGTTTCTTTACTGTACAATCCATCTAATCAATACATGCAATATGTAGCAGATTCAACTAATGGACATATCACTGTTACTATGGTTTATACTGGATCCAGTACAACTTTCAATTATAATGATAGTGCAGCTGTAAAGGTTACCTTCACACACGCTCCTTCATCTACCTGGAATACCTTGTCTTCTATAGATAGTTTAAAGATTACTGGAACTCAAACATTTAATAACTTGGCTTCTACCAATTTGGGAAATGATACAACTCTTACCCTTTACAGTTATGGTGGTGCTTTTGTGCAGAAAACCCTTAATTTCAAAGGTAGATTCCTAACAACCAGCGGAGATGGTGCTGAAACTATTTGGCTTTCTCTTGACAAAAAACCAAAATCTGGATCTACGTGGACTCAGGTTAACTCGTATTCTACCGATTCGACCGGGAGATTTGACTTTACTGAAACATTAGATACAACATATTGGGATACTAGAATAAGTGTTCAGGGAGATACCCTCAATTATGGTAACATACTTTCTACTGCAGATGCTCAGAAGATTAATCAAACTGTACTTGGACAATATACTCCAAGTGGATTCGATTTCTACACAATGGATGTTAACGGAAGTTCTTCTATTTCAATCACTGATGCTTATGGTGTATTCTCAAGAATTGCTGGTGGCTTAACAGCATGGCCTAATTCAGTTCCAGAACTTCTATTTTTTACCGACTCAGAATTTAGTGCAATTGACGGATCTTCTACAGACCAAAGCTCAACATACCCTGGTGTTACCAACTTCACTCACTACATTAATGGTGGCGTAGATTCAGTTACTTACTATGTTTCTGTCAAGGGTGACGCAAACTCAACAGGATATAACATGGCTCGTTTAACCCCTATAGAAATTGTTAATCCTAACAACGCTCCTAATTATATCATAGACAAGACAGTAGAATATAAAAACGTGTTGGAAGAAATCGAGTTAAGATTCCCAGATCTGGAGGTTACTCCAGGTAACTTGGTTGAAGTTCCAGTAAAGGTTCTTTCATCAGGTAAAAAAGTTGGAGCCCTACAACTAAACATTAAGTATGACGAGAATCTTTTGGAATTTCGTAATATAGAGAATTCTGTAAAGGTTATGAATTGGTTAAGCTTTTTCGATCCATCCAATGGAAAGGTAGCTTGGGGAGGAGCAGATTTTAGTAACTCCAACATGTTGGATAATGGGGAGATAGCTTTCATGTTGCAATTTGTTGCACTTGAACCTAAGCAAGATTGGACAGTTTCCCCTCTGTGGGTTGCTGAAAAATATGTTGGTGACGTTAATTCTAAAGATATGAACATCAGACCCACAAACGGGAGAGTACAGGTTTTCAAAGTGTCTTGGAATCCTGGAGTACTTGATGGAGTTGATATGCTTACTTACCCAAATCCAACTACAGATTACACAATCATTCAATTCAACGTACCTCAAGAGGGGCCGGTTGAATTATGCATTTTTGATTTAACTGGAAGGAAGTTAATTGAAGTTATAAAAGAAGATAATATGCCAGCAGGCCAGTACAGATATGACGTAGATCTATCAATACTTGCTGAAGGTGTGTATTATTCCTCCCTCTTAAGCAAAGATGGAGTGGCTACTTCAAAGGTAGTAATCATAAAATAATTATTTAAAAAAAATGGCAAAGAAAAAACCCAATTTCTTGACGAGAATGTTTCTTGACGAGAATGACATTAATGAAAAATCAATTGTAGGCTTTGGATCATTCCTAATGATGGTGGCTTGCTTGGCAGTTGACATTTGGACTGGTTTCCATGGACAGGAAATGCCGATCAACGAGTTTATCTTCGACGGTTTCATGATTATCACTCTTGGATCCTTTGGTATTGCTTCCGTAGACAAGTACATTACTTCCAAGAGCGGAAA